>Ga0134094_1000080_pt1 | contig 136879 bp, 122 predicted proteins | sample 5_1taG_FD_94458 | JGI IMG/M metagenome (GOLD analysis project Ga0134094, IMG submission 94458) | Switchgrass degrading microbial communities from high solid loading bioreactors in New Hampshire, USA - 5_19_20_110_A1 metaG | ecosystem: Engineered > Bioreactor > Semi-continuous > Anaerobic >... | reverse complement strand
GGCAAGGTTTCGAACGACCTTGCCTTTCTCTATTTTAAGCCTTAGCTTTGTGCCTATAATAGCAAATATCTACCGACACGCGCTTAGTTATCCACAGCTTTTGGATATCACTGGTGGAGGCGAGGGGAGTCGAACCCCTGTCCGAAAACTCATCCGAATTGCCTTCTACGGGTGTAGTCCGTTCACATTTCTCCCCCGCAGCCGCCGAACGGACAAGGTTACTGCAGGGCAGCGTTTTTATCCGTGACCGTTATAAACGCTAACTGGCGGTTCACGTTCGCCACTACATCACGCCCAGCGCCGGGCCGTGGCCCTCCCGGCGTGGACGGTAGCCGACTTAAGCAGCTACGAGTTCAGGTTCGTAATTGGCACTTATTCTTTTTGAAGCAGTTTATAGAGTTACTTCAGCTCTACCCGCTAGCAAATCTTCAAAGTCCCCGTCGAAACCATTACGCCCCCATGTTGCTGCGATTATTATATCATACTTGTGCGAAAATGTCAAACCTAACAAAATGGGAACCTAATATCTGCCAGCGTCACCGGTATGCTGCCAAGCTCGGCTCCGGTAAAAGCGCCGTGGCTGTCCGAGCCGCTGGTGACGTACAGCCCCAGCTCGCCGCATAGCGCAAGAAGGCGCGCGACGGTCGCCGGGCTGTGCTGAGGATAATAGCACTCGATACCGTCGATGCCCATTGATATAAGCTTTAGCAGCTTTGCCTCATTTTCCGGCAAGTCAATCGCGCCAAGCGTCACGCCCGGATGCGCGAGCACCGCTATTGCGCCTGCGCGGTGGATAACCTTGCAAAGCTCCGCGACGGGCGGAAAACCCGCGGTGCCGTACCCTACGCCGTAGCGCGGATAAAGAGGCAGCCCTTCAAGCGGCGCGCGCGTTATGCCCTTTTCGACCAGATAATGCAACGCCTTCCAGCCGCCGAGCCTCTTATTGTGCTCAAAGCTTGCGTACTCCGATCCCGAAACCGGCTCGCCGGCACGCTCCATCGCTTCTATCAGCCGGTCGCTCATCTCGTCGAGCTTGCGGCGGTTTATTTTGACATACTCCGCAAACTCCGAATCGGCGAAACTGTAGCCGTAGGCGAGCACATGTACGCAAACCCCGCTGTCGAAACCGGTCAGCTCGACCGCCGGCACGCATCTTACCTCGCTGCCCGCCGAGAGCCTGACAAGCTCTTTCGAGCCTTCGAGAACGTCATGGTCGGCGACGGCGAAAAGCTTTACGCCCCGCTCTTCGGCAAGCGCAAGCAGCTCCGCCGGCGTCAGCGTGCCGTCCGAGTATATCGAGTGAACGTGAAGGTCGACTTTGCCTTTCTTGAGTTTTGACTCGCCTACGGCCACTTTATACCTCCGACTACATATGCCACTTAATATAGCTTATGTACTGTTTCCAGTCCTCGAGCTTGAGCCTATGCTCGCCCGCGCGCAAATGGTAGCCTATCTCGCCGCCGTGCAAAACGTCGCCTGCCGCCGGCTCGCGGTCCATCAGCTCGACGCCGGTGCCGCCATAAAGCTTCCACGCCGGCGAAGCCGCGACGCAGCATAGGTACGAGGCGCGTGGGTCAGCCCATAAATCCTCCTCAGCCGCGCCGACCAGCAACCTGCGCGGAGCCGAAAGCGCCATAAGGTAATGCTGGTCGAACGGCATATCTTCCTCTCTGCCCGCGTATTGCGCGTAGGCGTTGCAGAACCAGTACGGGAACCGCTGCGTGATGTCGGCGACTCGCTCGCCGCGCTTGCCGCGCGTTATCGCGTCGCCCGAGCAGCCGCTGTTATTAGAGATTACAAACGCAAACCGCCCGCTCATCGCGCCGGCGACGAGCGCGGTTTTGCCAAGCCTTGAGTGCCCTATTACGGCGATACGCCCCGGGTCGACAAACTGCTGGCCCGCCAGCCAGTCGGCGACAAGGCAGGCGGTCTGCGCCCACATCATTATTTTTCCGCAGCCAAACTCGGGACGGTCGGCGGGAGTTTTTATGCCCTCGCCGTACACTTTGCCCGAAAGCCCGTTTGACATGTCGCCGTCGTCGCTTGTGACGTTTTTGTATATAAACGTGCAAAGCGCAAAGCCGCTGTCGGTCACAAGCTTTATAAGCTCCTCGCCCGGAGGCTCGAAAGCTATGTAGACGAATGTCAGCTCTACGCTATCGCCGCCGGGCCACGCCATAGTCAGCTCGACCGGATGGGAGCCATGCTCCGCCCCGATCTCAAGCGTGACATTCGCCGTCTTGCTTCCGCAGGAGTTTATACGGCTCCCAAGAAGCCCGAGCTTCGCGGGGTAGCCGTACTCGCCGCGGCAAAGGATTTCAAAAAGCTCCTCGCGCCGCTTTTCCCACTCGGCGGGGGTTTTCGCATTGTCTAAAAGGCTGGGCAAGCTACTTATCGCAGGCTCGTACCACATGCGGTACACCTCCAAATACTGCCCGCAAGATTTCGCGCGGGATTTTACGCTGAGGGGTGGGATACGCCTTCGCGCTGCGCCATAAAGCTGGCGGCGTTTTTTTATCCGAGGTCCACCGGCTCGCCGACGAACGTGACGGCCTCGGCCAGCGGCCTGCGGTCGCGCAGGCGCGGCGGGGACGCGGGAGTGCCTATGGTGAGTATCGCCGTCGGGATGTGGTCTTCGGCAATACCGAAGTGTTTTTTGCACATCTCAATGTTCATCGGGCCGATCCAGCAGCCGCCAAGCCCGAGATCAGCCGCGCGGAGCAGCATATGGTTAATAGCGCCCGCCGCGTCATGCTCGGCAAACGCCCTGCCGCGGTCGGCGCCAAACCCCTCGCACAGCCCATTCAGTATCTCCTCGCGGATGCATACGACGATTATAAGCGGCACGTCGGCCGCCCACGGGATATGCGCGACGGCGCCGTGCGCGGATTTTATCTTCTCGCGGTCGGTAACGGCATAAAAGTGCCACGATTGGTAGTTGCATGCGTTCGGCGCTCTTATGCCCGCCGCGAGAATCGCCTTAATCTGCTCAGGCGCGATGGGCTCGTATCTATATGCGCGCACGCAGGCGCGATGGTTTAGGAGATCCGCAAATTCCATATGCACCTCTCCTTTATAAAGGTATTGTTTTATTTTCTTTGCAATTTTTGCAATGAGGACCGATGCGTAAAGGTTTGTATAAAAGCCCACTGTTACACCACACAAACCCCGCGGTTTTAAAACTCGCCGCGCTCGAGGTTGCGCTGCATTTCGCGCTCGGCTTCGGCCTCGCGCTTGTCGTAAAGCTTTTTGCCTTTGCACAGCCCTAACTCGACTTTCACGCGCGGGCCAGAAAAATACAGCGACAGCGGCACGAGCGTGTAACCCTGCCGTGCCGTGTACTGCTGCAGCTTGAGTATTTCCTTTTTATGCATCAAGAGCTTCTTGTCGCGCAGCGGGTCGCGGTTGAATATGTTGCCCTTCTCATATGGGCTGATGTGCAACCCCACCGCGAAAATCTCGCCGTTTCGGATGACGCAGTACGAGTCTCGCAGGTTCACTTTCCCTCCGCGGATCGACTTTACCTCGGTGCCAAACAGCTCGATCCCCGCTTCGTGTGTTTCCTCAACGAAATAATCGTGCCACGCTTTGCGGTTCTGCGCGACTATGCGTTTGCCCTTTTTGTCGCTTGCCATACCAGGCTCCCTTCCGCCTTTAAAAAAGGCGCCCAATTTCAGCTTACCGCTCGTTTATCGGCACATATTTTCTGTTATACTCGCCCACGAACTTATACGACGGGCGGATAATCTTGCCGCCGCTCATCAGCTCCTCGAGCCGGTGAGCGCTCCAGCCCGCGATTCGAGCTATCGCGAATATCGGCGTGTAAAGCTCGGTGGGCAGACCTAGCATGCTGTAAACGAATCCGCTGTAAAAGTCAATGTTCGCCGCGACGCCTTTGTAAATCTTGCGCTTTTCGGCGATAATTTTCGGCGCAAGCTCGGCTACTTTCGCATAGAGGCCATACTCGTCCATCTTGCCCTTTTCCTCCGCGAGCTGGCAGACGAACGACTTTAGAATCTCCGCGCGCGGGTCGGACAACGAGTATACCGCATGCCCCATGCCGTATATAAGCCCCGAGCGGTCGAACGCCTTTTTCTCAAGCAGTCGCACGAGGTAGTCGGCCACCTTATCGTCCGAGTAGTCGCCGTCAAGCTCGCGCTTCATGTCCTCGAACATGCGCACCACTTTGATGTTCGCGCCGCCATGCTTCGGCCCTTTGAGCGAAGCAAGCGCCGCGGCCATTGTCGAGTATGTATCGGTACCCGACGACGTGACCACATGCGTGGTGAACGTTGAGTTGTTGCCGCCGCCGTGCTCGGCATGCAGCACAAGCGCAAGGTCGAGGATTTTCGCCTCAAGCGGCGAGTATTTGCTGTCAGGCCGCAGAAGGTGCAGTATATTCTCGGCCGTCGAAAGCTTCGGGTCGGGCACATGTATAAAAAGGCTCTGCCCGTCGATATAATGCGAGAACGCTTGGTATGCGTAAACGCTTATCAGCGGGAAAGTCGCGATAAGCTGGATGCACTGCCGCAAGACGTTCGGCAGCGAGATGTCGTCGGCGTTCTCGTCGTATGCGTAAAGCGTCAGCACCCCGCGCGCGAGCGTGTTCATCATGTCACGGCTGGGCGCTTTGAGTATTATATCGCGCACAAAATTGGTCGGGAGCGTGCGGTACCTTGATATAAGCGCCGAAAAATCAGAAAGGTCCTTTTTAGTCGGCAGCTCGCCGAACAATAGCAAATATATCGTCTCCTCAAAACCGAACCGGTCCTCGGAGATAAATCCATTTACCAGCTCGCGTATATCGTATCCGCGGTATAAAAGCACGCCCTCACAGGGGTGCTCGTTGCCTTCTTCGTCTTTTTGGTACGCGATGATATCCGATACCTCAGTAAGGCCGGCTAGGACTCCCTTGCCGCTGAGGTCGCGAAGCCCTCGCTTGACGTCGTATTTGACATAAAGCTCAGGGTCGCTTACGCCAGTACAGCTAAGTTTCCCTGCAAGCTCCATAATCTCCGGCGTCACGTCGCTGTATCTGTAGCCGGGCAATAAAATCACCGCCTTATGTTAAAGTAGTCTTATATTTATCGGATTATAGCACAGATTTGTGAACAAGACTTTTCGATAGCGTAATTTTTAAGAAAATTATATCAATCACCATAAACTGAAGGAAAATAATCTGTGCAAGAGCGACAGATATTGCCCGGCTGAAAAGATTATACTTGCGCGAGGAGTATAGATATGCCGCTTGGCGAAAGCAAAAGGCGGGATACCCCTGGTGTCGTCCCCGCCTTTTTTTATTCAGTCAAGCCCTAACCCGGTCAGTTCGCAGTATTCCTCAAGAGTCAGCCCCGACTCGTAGATTTTGAACGCGTGGTAGCGACCGACATAGCGGAAGTGCCACGGCTCGTATATGATTCCTGTGATGTGGGTCTTGTCTTTCGGGTAGCGCAAGATAAAGCCGAACTTCCACGAGTTCTCTTTCAGCCACTGGAACTCGTAGGTGTTCTCAAACACCTCGTCTGCCGAAAGCAGCGTGTGGATGTCGGCAGCAAGGCCGGTTTGATGCTCGCTCTGCCCGGGAATCGCGACTATAGTCGCCGCCTTCTTGCGCGCTTCCTCTTCGCCAAGGTATGAGTAGACGCTCACTCTGTAGTCGTACAAAAACTGCTGGTAGTCATACGAGCGGTAGGCGCTTGTGACCGTAAGCGTCTGTGAGCAGCCGTTAGCGTATGCCTCGCTGAGCATCGCTTCAAGCGCTTTCGCCGCATAAAGCCGCAGATATGGGGTCACGACGCCGTCGCGCACATACGGCGCGTTTACAAGATCGTCGGGCTTAAAGTCTTTCTCAATCGTATGGGTTTGGTTTATCAACTTTATATAAGCGTCCCTATCCGACGGGTTCATGTACTCTTCATACTCGGACAGGTCGAGTTTGAAGGTTAGATTACTTATTGACGCCTCTACATACTCCTCATAGCCCACACCTTCCGACGCTTTGGCGGGCGGCGCCGCGGCTGCGACCGTTACTGGCTCAGTTTTCACAAACGGCTCGCCGCCAAATCCAAAATGGAGCAGCATCGCCATGCCAAGCGCCGAGACGACCATCAGCACAAAATATATCGCCAAAAGGAGTATGTATCTGGCGATATATACCGACGCCATTGAGCGCCGTTTTGCGGGCCTTGCCCTATGCGCGGGATACGCCCCCGCGCGCTGGCGCGCCTGCGTTTGATACGCAGGCCTTCCTGCCGGACGGTTTATTTTCGCCCGGCTTGACGGATTATAATTATAATAGTAACTTTCATTCATGATTAGCCAATTTCGGAGAAGATTATCTTAAATTTCCAGGTCAGCGACCTGCCGACCTCTATCTCGCGGCTGCCTTTGAAATAGAAGTTGTTCGCCGCGAAAAGCCCGTAATCGCGGACATGCCACGCGGTCGGGTAATCAACGTTCGACGGGTCGTCGATTACTTTTATCGAGACGTGCTTGCCGCCGAGCGTACCAGAGTATTTGCACCAAGGCGACACTTTGCCCCAGCACTCGCGCTCCCCGACAAGCCCTTCGGCGTTTTCGATTTTACCGCCGCGGTCGCCGCGCAACTCGTCGGCGACGCGTATCGCAAACGGACCGGCCTCTTTGGTCGGGCCGAGCGTGATTTTGCCGTATGTGGCGTAAAGCGTTATCTTATGGTCAACCTCGACCGCTCCGTCAAGGTCACGGAAGACAAACTCGCGGCGCTCATCGACGTAAGGCACCCCGTCGCGCGACTTCCATACGTTCAGCGCTATAAAGCGCTCGGGGGCTATCGTTTCAAACCGCACATGCTGTATTATCCCGCCGTCTTTGGGCTCGTTCCAAGTGTCGATGGGCGGGCGGCCTTCGAGTATTACCTCGCCGTGGCCGACAAAAACCGAGCGCTGGTGAGGATGCTCAGGATTATGCTCGTCGGCGCGAGTGAAAGTGAGGCCGTCTGAAGTCAAAACCGGCCCGAGGAAGGGTTTGGGATAGCCGCGGTAGACGTACTTTGCGAAAAGTGCGCCCCGCCGGCTGATTTCAAGGTATCCGTCTTTGTCGGTTATGCTAAACATAATCGCAATCGCACCCCCGCGCCATCCGGGCGCTTTCGCCCGGCGGCGTTTTTAATTTTTTATAAAATCGGCGCCCGCCGGACGCCAAGACGCAACAAAGCCCGTGCATGCAGCCAAAGCTGCCCAAAAAGCATTGTTGCGCGGGCCGGCGGCTACACGCGACATTATTTTTGACAAAGTTTTTTAGCTATAAACCGAAGATATAAGCTAAAAACTCGCGCGATGCGCTAAATTCCGCCGCAATGTCTGCCCCGAACTTGCACTCGACTGTTACCCCGCCGGAATATCCCGAGGCAAGCAGGTTATACGCAAAATCGCGCAGGTACCCGCCGCCGTATTTCCCGGGAAATACGCGCTCCGGCGGCTCGGCGACATGCACGTGGCACAAAATGTCGGCGTATTTTCTTACTTCGCTCGGCGCCTCGAGCCCGCGGTACATATGGTATGCGTCGGCAAGCAAGCGGAAGTTATCCGCACCGGCGCGATGTACTATCTCTGCGCCTTCGGCGAGCGTGTTTATGAAGTTGCACTCGGCGGCGCAGAGCGGCTCAAGCGCGAGAGTAAGGCTATATTCCTGCATTATTTCCGCGGCTTCGGCGCAGAAGCGGGCGAAGATTTTTTTCGCTTCATCTTTATCCATGCCGTCTGGCAGCGACCTTGCGGCGCCACTGCCGAGCACGATGAGCTTTCCGCCAAGCTGCTTTACCCGCATGCTAGCCTCGCGGACAAAGCCAAGCGCGCCGGCATAGCCTTCATTTCCCTCTAGGATTTTATAATTGCCCGGTATGAAACTGTTGAAATACTTGAGCGAAAGGTTTTCGCCCGCGGCGCGCGCGGCTTCCTCTTCGCTGAGCGCCATCGCCATGCCGACGGTTGCTTCTGCGTAATCGAACCCTGCTTCAGTGACGAGCCGGCAGCCGGCGATGAGGCTGTCGAGCGGCGCGCTCCCGGTTTGGGCGACGCCCTGGGGCATGAAGCTGCCGCCGGGTATGCAGCAGCCGAGCTTTATGGCTTTCTCCATAACCTGCCTCCGGCAAAATAGGCTTTCTTATGCGGCTGCGCTTTACTTTTTACATTCTACCTCACTTTTCCCTTCAAGTCAAGGCAGCGCGGTGAATTTTTGCCTCCATTCGGTTATATAATAAATCGGCTGGGATTATTACAAAAAGGCTGTTTTGCTATGACCGGAGATTTTTTACCCGCGCGCGGATACATGCGCGTGGTCGTGCTCGCACTGTACATTGTAATCGGCGCGGTGTTGGGGTATATAGCGCTGCGCTGGCTGCTTGCGCCCGCGCTCCCTTTTATCGCGGCGTGGGCTGTCGCCGCGGCGGTGCAGCCGATAGCCGACTTTTTATCCGCACACACGCGGATACCCCGCCGGGTGCTGTGCATAGTGCTCGCATGCGGGCTTTTCGCGCTCTTGGGGCTGATCCTCACCTCACTATGCGTGTTTTTGACGAGCGAGCTTTCCGACCTTATCGCCGACCTTTCGGCAGAGGCGGACCGCATCCTTGAGGATATCGGGAACCTGCTAGACTCTATAGCCGAAAGGCTCAGGATTCCTGAAAATATAGCTATAGGCGAGGATTATATTCAGGAACTTGTCGGGGGCTTTGTGCGGGACACGCTTTCCGCCGTGGCTGCTCAGGTGCCGTCAATGCTTGGCAAGTTTATCGGTGCGCTGCCGGGGATTGTGCTTTTCGCGATTGTCACGTTTATAGCCTCGCTGTACCTCTCCGCTGACTATAAGAAGATAGGCGCTGCGGCAGCCGGTTTTTTACCCGAGCGGGCGCGCGGCATGCTAGGGCACAGCATGCGCAGGCTCAGCTCCGCGCTTATAAAGTACCTGAAGGCGTACTCTCTAATCGCACTTATTACATTTACCGAGCTTTCGATTGGTTTTTTAGTCCTTGGGATAGAATATGCGCTGATTGTCGCGGCTGTTATAGCAATCGCCGATGCGCTTCCGGTTATCGGCGCGGGCGCGGCGCTGATACCGTGGGCTATAGTGGCGCTTTTGCGCGGCGATTATTACCGCGGTATCGGGCTAGTCGTTATTTACATCGTTATTCTTGTCGTGCGGCAGTTTGTTGAGCCGAGGGTATTAAGCGACGTCTCGGGGCTGCACCCGCTCGCTGCGCTCGCTGCCATGTACTGCGGACTAAAGCTGTTCGGCGTGGCGGGGCTTTTTATCTTCCCCTTCGCCGCCATCATCGCCGGCGAACTTTTCGTGCGGCAGGAAGGCGATGGTCAAAAAGAAGGATAAAAAAAAGCACCTCCTTACACACCGCATAACAAATGGCACGGTAGATTTTTACCGTGCCACTTTTTACTTATATTCCCGCAGTTCGGGCGACGGCAGTGACAGTCGCGCCGAGCTCGACTGTTACCTCGCCCATATCGGTCATCGCGGTCGAGTCGTGTTTTTCCTCAACTACCGATATTTCAAGCGCGCCGGTAACCCCCCGGCGGCGCGCGTCCTTTGCGGCAAGCTCCGAGGCGCGGCGCTTGGCTTCGGCCAGCGCGCCCTCGTAGGTTTCAAACGTCAAATTCTCGCCGCCGCCCATAACTATATAACCGCCCTGCCCCATCTCGTCAAACGACGGGCGGATAATCACGCTGCGCTCGCAGCGGACGGTGCAAACCGCGGCGCCGACCGCATTCGCCACGCCGGCGTGGCTTGGCACCACAAACTCCATGCCAAGCCGCTCGGCGGCTTTGCCCGCAAATGCCTTCGCCGGCGCGCCCACAGCGATAAGCTTTGCCGAAGATTTAAACATCGGCAAAAACAGCGATCCTTCGCTACGCTCCCAAGCGGCGGAAATAAGCGCCGGGGGGATAAACCCGTCGCGCGCGCCTTCGATGTGCCGCTTTGCCAATATCCGAACGATGCCGGAGAAAAGCTTAAACGACGCAAGGTCTAGCACCGCCTCGGCTAGCTCGCGCGGGGAAAGCCCCAAATGCCGCTCGTAATACCGCGCGCCTAGCAGCGACGCCTCAACGTCAAACTCAGAAAAATGCCCAAGAATATGCATTGCGTCGGTAGGCGTAAATCCAGAGCGTATCACGTAGCCGCGCATAAGCGGCCTTTGCAGGTCAATCGGCAAGATCTCAAACCCGGCGCGCCGCGAAAGCTCCGGCAGAGGAAGCGGCCCGCCGGAAAGCAGCCTGCATACTTTATTCTCACGCTCCGAAAGCTCTCCTTCCGGCGGCAGTTTTACAAGCTCGAGCAGCTCATACCGGCGGGAGATACCCTGATACGGCGACTCGGCTAGCCTGCGCAGCATCTCTCGCACTCCCGGGTAGCGCGCCGAAAGGTTTGAAAGCGGGACGACCCGCTCCTCGCAAAGCTCGAGCTTGCCGTCTTTGCCAACAATAACCCTGCTGTCGCCGCCAAGCCCGTAGGTGTCGATATATGTCGACGAAACACTTGTTTTCCAGCTTCCTATCTCGACGCCGTCCCCGGTTTTGACCGGTTCGCCGCCCTCGACAAGCGCGAGGTCGGTCGTCGTGCCGCCAATGTCTGCGACCACAGCGTCGCTTACTCCGCCTACGAGGCTTAGCGCGCCGACGACACTCGCCGTCGGGCCGGAAAGCAGTGTCTCAACCGGTCGAAGCGCCGCAAACTCTGCGCTCATCAGCGTGCCGTCGCTGCGCACTATGCTCACCGGCGCCGAGACGCCAAGCCTCGCGAGCGCTCGAGTTATCGCATCGATAAACTCGCGGATAATGGGCAAAAGCCGCGCGTTTAACAGCGCGGTCGAGGCGCGGCGCAAATAATTAAGCTCGCTCGGTGCTACGTCGACGCTGCAGACCGCGCTGCCGCCAAGGCTTTCCACGATATCGCGCGCCGCATATTCATGCGCCGGGTTGCGGCAGGAGAGCATGCCTGAGATCGCAACGCATGGCACCTGCTCGACAAGCCTTTTTATTTTTTCTCGCGCGCCCGGGTCAAACGGCTCGGCCTCGTTTCCGTCAAGGTCTATCCTACCGTCGAGAAAGCAGATGTCTTTTACATCGGGCAGGCTGAACTCTGCCGCTCTCTCCGATACCACCGCACGGTCGCCGCCGATTATAATAAGACCGCAGCGGCCGCCCCGCCCTTCTACGCAGGCGTTGGTCGCAAGCGTTGTCGAAAGCGCGACCCGGCTGACGCACCCTAGAAGCTCCCTGTCAAGCGCCGAAATCGCGTTTATTATGCCTACGCAGAGGTCGTGCTTTGTGGTAAGCGATTTCGCCGCAGCGACGACTTTGCCGCCGCCCTCTTCAAATTTGTATATCGCGGCGTCGGTATATGTGCCGCCGGTGTCTACTCCTAAAACAAAACTCACGTCCATAATCTCACTCATCGTCGAGTTTTAACTCAATTAGTTCGGGCTGGGATTTAAGCAGCGCGATAAAGCCCTCGATGCCGCCAAGCCTTTCATTTGACATTACGCCGCAAATCCTTTTCATATTAACGCTGTGGCAATCGGAGCCGGCGACGCGTATTTTGCCATACTCCGCCGCGTATTTGCCGGCACGCTCATTGTCTAGATCGGTGCGCGCGGCGGATAACACTTCGACACCATCGGTGCGCGAGGGGAAAAGGCATATCGGCTCCCAGTTTTCGCGGAACGGGTGCGCGTGCACCACATACGCGCCGTCGGCTCGCACGCGGTCGAGGTATGTCCTCACGTCCCAGCGCATCGTCTCAGGCTTATCGTAGTGCCACTCGGGCGGCAGCCCGTAAATTAGGTAGTGGCCCAACCCCGACGAGTATTCCCAGCCGTAGAAAACGTCAAGGCCAATCTCCTTCCCCCGCGCAAGGCAGGCGTAATACCCCGCGGTCAAACGGTCGCAGTATGCCTTCCACGCCTCCGGGGTCTCGGCCCGGCGCGGGTCGGGTATCAAATGATCGGTCACTACCACCCCGGCAAAGCCGAGCCTTTTGTAAAACTCCGCCATCTCGGCGCCCGTGCTTTTCGCGCAGCCGCTCGACTCCGAGCAGTGCATGTGCGTTTCGTATTTATATATACCCATAAATATACCTCCGGGCAATATAAAAGCCCTTTCGCGACGAAAGGGCCGTATTTTTGCGGCGCCTCCCAAAGCGCCAGCCGCAGGTTGCCGGCGCCGCAACTTCTGTTATTTAATTATGTTCACGCGGTAAACACCGTCGAGCGAGGTGATTTTCTCGGTCACCTGCGACGGCACTTCGCCTATAAGCTCGATTATCGTGTAGGCGTAATCGCCCCGCGAGCGGTTTATCATGTTCTCTATATTTATATTATGAGCCGAGACCGCTGCGCTGAACTGCGACAGCATGTGCGGCTTGTTCGCGTGCAACACGCATATGCGCGCGTCGCCGTCATGCGGCATCGAGGTATTCGGATAGTTGACGCTGTTTATTATATTGCCGTTTTTCAGGTATTCCGATACCTGCTTTACCGCCATTACAGCGCAGTTGTCCTCGCTCTCGACGGTCGAGGCGCCGAGGTGCGGGATGGCGATGACGCCGTCCATTCCGACAAGCTCGTCGGTCGGGAAGTCGGTTACGTAGCGCTTGACCTTGCCTGAGGCGAGCGCTGCGATTATATCGGCGCTGTTGACGAGGTCGGCGCGCGAAAGGTTTATAATGCGCACGCCGTCCTTCATCTTGGCGATAGACTCGGCGCAGATCATGCCTTTGGTCTCGTTTGTCGCCGGCGCATGAATGGTGATATAATCGGCGGCGGCGTAGACCTCGTCGTAGCTTGTAGCGCGGCGAACGGCGCGGGAAAGCCCCCATGCTGCGTCGACGGTGATATACGGGTCGTATCCGATGACCTCCATGCCAAGCGCGACCGCGGCATTCGCAACCATGCCGCCTATCGCGCCAAGGCCGATTACGCCGAGAGTTTTGCCCTCAATCTCGCAGCCGGCGAACTTCGATTTGCCGGCTTCGACGAGTTTCGCGACGCCTTCTTGGCCTTTTAGCGACTTTACCCATTCGATGCCCGCGACTATATCGCGCGAAGCGAGAAGAAGCGCGGCAATTGTAAGCTCCTTCACGCCGTTCGCGTTTGCACCGGGCGTGTTGAACACAACGATCCCGCGCTTAGAGCATTCCTCTACCGGTATATTGTTGACGCCGGCGCCGGCGCGCGCGATGGCACGAAGCGACGGTCCGAACTCCATATTGTGCATATCCGCCGAACGCACAATTATCGCGTCGGGGTCCTCTATATCCTCGCCAACTATGAACTCGTCACGGTTGAGACGGTCGGTTCCGACCTTCGCGATTTTATTGAGCAGCTTTATTTTAAACATCCGGCTGTACCTCACTTATTTTTTCGGGTTTTCCGCCGCAAACTTCTTCATAAACTCGACAAGCGCGACGACGCCTTCGCGCGGCATTGCGTTGTATATAGACGCGCGCATGCCGCCGACTGAGCGGTGGCCTTTGAGGTTCTTCAGTCCCGCCTTCTCGGCTTCTTTGGCGAACTTCTTGTCGAGCTCCTCATTGCCCGTCACGAATGTGACGTTCATTATTGAGCGGTACTCTTTTTCGGCGGGCGCGATATAGTAGTCTTGCGAGTCGAGATAATCGTACAAAATCGCGGCTTTTTCGCGGTTGATTTTCGCCATGGCCTCAAGGCCGCCGAGTTCCTCGACCCAGTGGGATACCAGCCCGAGGATATATATCGAAAAGCATGGCGGGGTGTTGTACATCGAGCCGTTTTCAGCCATCACTTTCCAGTCGAGCATTGATGGCGTCATGCTGTTCGCTCGGCCGAGCAAGTCCTCGCGCACAATGACGACCGTTACGCCCGCCGGGCCCATGTTCTTTTGCGCGCCGGCATATATGACGCCGAAGCGCGAGACGTCAATAGGCTCCGAGAGTATGCACGACGACATGTCTGCGACGAGCGGGATGTCGCCGGTGTCGGGGATATAGTTCCATTTTGTGCCGTAGATTGTATTGTTAAAGCAGATATGCACATAATCTGCGTCGGGGCTGAAATCCTCGCGGGTAAGTGCCGGTATATAGGTGTGGTTTTTATCGGCAGTCGAGGCGACGATCCTTACATCGCCGTATTTTTTCGCCTCGTCGGCGGCTTTCTTTGAAAACTGGCCGGTTACGACATAATCTGCCTTACCCGAGCGGGTAAGCAAGTTCAGCGGGACGGCGGCAAACTGCGTGGTCGCGCCGCCCTGCACAAACAGCACTTTATAGTTTTCGGGGATGTTCATGACGCGGCGCAGAGTCTCTTCCGCGTCCGCGATGATCGGCTCAAAGTCACTAGATCGGTGACTCATCTCCATCACGGACATACCCGAGCTGCCATAGCATACAAGCTCGGACGCTGCACGCTCGAGTACAGGCAACGGCAATACTGATGGGCCTGCGGAAAAGTTGTAGACTCTTGTCATGACCATTTGCTCCCTCGTTTTAAAATTTTATATAAATCTTTATAATATTAGAATTTATTATATTACCATATATACTACAAGTCAATATAAATAGTGCCGTTTTTAGGCATTCCGGTATTGCATTTTTATAACATTATCAACATGAGGGGGCAAAAGTTTTGCAAGTTATTCGATATCAAGATGCATTTTGCAGGTCGGCGGCCAGTACACGCTGTCGAGCAGCGCCCAATCCTCGTCCGAGATTTTAAGGCTCACCGCCGCGACATTTTCCTCCACATGCGCTACCGAGCCGGCTTTTGGAATCGCACAGACGCAGCTTTTTTTGAGCACGAACGCGAGCATAACCTGCATGACGGTAGCCCCGTATTTTTTCGCGACCGCCGCTATTGTGGGGTCGGTCCGCACGTCGGGCGCGAGCCTTTTCAGCGTGCCGGCTTGCGCGAGCGGGCAATACGCCATAATCGCCACGTTTTGCTGCTCGCACCAGGGGATAAGGTCGTATTCAATCCCGCGCGAGGTTATGTTATAAAGCACTTGGTTTACCGCGCAATTTTGCCCGCCGGGGATTTGCCAAAGCTCCTCCATGTCGGGCGTGTCGAAGTTTGAGACGCCCCAGCGGCGGATTTTGCCCTCCGAGACGAGTTTTTCCATGCACCACACTGTTTCCTCGAGCGGAACAGAGCCGCGCCAGTGGAGCAGGTATATGTCGAGGTAGTCTACGCGGAGCCTTTTTAACGAGTCTTCGCAGCTTTTGAAAATATGCCTTTTGCCGGCATTATGCGGCAAGACTTTTGATACTAGTATATAGTTCTCGCGAGGGATGCCGGCAAGCGCGCGGCCGATAAGCTCCTCCGACGCGCCGCCGCCGTACATCTCCGCCGTGTCGATTAGCGTTGCGCCGAGCTCGATTCCCCGCCTTATCGCAGCTATCTCGCTCTCCGCTTTAGCCGGGTCGTCTCCTATCCGCCACCCGCCCAGACCCAGCGCGGGTATTAAAAGACCATTTGCGTTGACTTGTTTCATTGTTTCGGTTCACCTTTTGTCAATTATTTATCGCGTGAAACTTTAAAAAAAAGTTTCAAGCACCCTTCTAAAACTATAGGGCATAGGGGCATGTGTTATATTTCAGAGTTTTGCGCAAAATTTCAGTATTATGCCAAGCGTCCAAATATACAAGTCCCCTTACTAAATCCGCACCTACTTGCTCGGGCCCCTTACCCAAGAGGCGGCTTGGGTGGCACTACCCCCATCGGCGAATGCGCTACTTTAGCCGCAAAATTTTGCGCCGCCAAATCATTGGCGGCGCGTCAATTCTTTACGGTATGACCGGTCGGCTATGGTCGCCGTCGGGGATACTCTTTATTCTTCGATTGCGGCTTTGCGGCTGATTATCTTGCGCAGGCGCTCCGCGTCGAACTTCTCGCGGCGGTCGAACGAATAGATGCCGTTCTTCTCCTGCATGACATCCGTCAACTGCGTGTAGCAGAATGCGCAGATGCTCGGATTGTCAAGCAACGTCGAGATGAGCGCTTCGAAGCGCGAGTAGAACTCCTCAAGCGACTTGGGCGCCTCTCCGTAGCCCCAGCCTGCGATGCCTTCCTCGTCGATGTTCCAGTGCGTGCCGCCGAACTCCGACACGAAGAAAGGCTTGCCAGCCGGATACGCGTTTTCGGGGCGGTCTGCGTAATTGGTGAACACCTTGCCTTCGCCGCCGGCGAGAGGCGCATAGTGCTTTGCGAACTCGTCCGGGCGCTGCTCGTAGTCGTGCACGTCGTAAATGTCGCCGAGCCCGTACACATGGAAGTAGCCCGAAGTGTCGATATAGATGCGGTACGGGTCAATCGCGCGTGTGACGGCTGCGACCGTGCGGTAGAGGCGCTCGTTGCGGCGCGGGCCGGTCTCGTTGAACGGGCACCAGCCGATAATCGCGGGGGAGTTATAGTCGCGCTCTATCGCTTCGAGCCATTCGGCGAGCATCGAGTTGAGCGCTTCAGGGCGGGCGTCGTCAAGGCCCCAGTTCGGATACTCGCCCCAGAGCAAATAACCGTGCTTGTCGGCGTAATACGATGTATAAGGCTCGAACACCTTCATGTGCAGGCGAGCGCCGTTGAAGCCGACTTTCTTAGAGAGGATGATGTCGCGTTCGATGTCCTCAACCGTGGGCGCGGTGTAAATCCCGTCGGGATAATAGCCCTGGTCGAGCACCAGGCGCTGGAACACCGGCTTGCCGTTGAGCAGGAACTTGTTTCCGCAAATTTCGACCGAACGCATGCCGAAATAGCTTTCCACGCGGTCCTCGCCCGCCGTGACGGTTATGTCGTAAAGGTATGGCGACTCTACCGACCATTCCTTTATCTCGGCTTCCTCGGGGAACACCAGCTCAAGCTCTGCCGACCTGCCGGTCGCGACGGCGGACGCCGAAATCGTCTTGCCGCAGCAGCACTTGGTCTCTGCGGTGACAACCGTGCCGCCCGCGTGGTCGTTCAACGTGACAAGCACGCGGACCTTGCGGTTTTTCAGGTCGGGCGTGATCTTGAGGTTCTTTATGTAAACCTCAGGCACAAACTCAAGCCAAACGGTTTGCCAAATACCAGTCGAGCGGGTGTACATGCAGCCGAAGTTGTGGTACTCGGGGCTCTGCTTGCCCGAGGGCTGCAGCGGATTTCTCGCCGCGTCGTCGATAGCGCAAACGACGAGAGTATTCTCGCCGGGTTTTACAACATTCGTAATGTCAAACGTAAAATTCGTGAACCCGCCGATATGCGAGCCGACGTATGTGCCATTGACCCAGACTTTAGCCTCGTAGTCGACGGCGCCAAAGTGGAGGAGTAGCCTGCCCTCGCGCGGCTTGACCGTGAACTTGCGGCGGTACCAGACGCAATTTAAAAAGTCGACGTTTTCGATGCCCGAAAGCTTTGACTCGGGCGCGAACGGGACTATTATGCGCATGCCGTAATCCGGGGCTTCCCACATGCGGCGCGCCTCGCCTGAACGGCCGGAGTCGATTGCGAACTCCCACTCGCCGTTAAGGTTTACCCATGTGCCTTCGCCTCGCCTCATACGCGGGCGGGGATACTCGGGGCGCGGAATGCTGGTTTTGCAGTTGTCCATTGTTTTTCCTCTCTTTGATTTTTTTGTGCTCTGTGCAATTATACCATCAGCGCCTATCCAAGTCAAGCCGGATTTCACTCTTTGAACATACGGTGCAAAATTTGTAATATTTTTGTTAGCATATAGAATTTTCGATTAGTTTATGATATAATTCACTATAAGGACAATGTCCTGTTTACATGTTATTGGAAACCAAGGAGGTTTATAAAATGAACGCGCCGAAATACTTAAAGTGCTCCCATTGCGGGAACATGTTTGCGATGGTCAAAGATTCAGGAATGCCCGTTGTCTGCTGCGGCGAGGTAATGGAAGTACTTATCCCCGGCACCACCGACGCCTCGCTTGAAAAGCATGTGCCGGTCATCACTGTCGACGGCAACACCGTAACCGTCGCGGTCGGCAGCGTTGCGCACCCGATGGTTCCCGAGCATTACATCGAGTGGATCGCGCTTGTCACCGACCAGGGCTACCAGCACAAGTACCTAAAACCCGGCGACGACCCTGTCGCCGTCTTTGAGCTCGCAAAAGGCGACTATGTTATCGCCGCTTACGAGTACTGCAACCTCCATGGCCTTTGGAGAAAGGACGCATAATTTAAATAGGCTAACAATAGTTTACCCGCATAAACAAAAAACCGGCAATGCGCGGCGGCTGCCGCCAACATCGCCGGTTATTTTTATAGCATTGGAAGGATAAATATGCAAATTGCTCCAACAAAATTAAGTAAAAATGACCGGCGATGCGGGATACCCTTCTCCCGCGCCGCCGGTTTATGTTAGGAGTACCACAAGGCGCAATTACGGTTCTACCGGCACAGCCTTAACAAGGCCGGTTACCTCTTCATTGCTTTCCGACCATACCACAAGGTTATAGACAAGCTGCGCCGCCTGGCCGCGAGTAGCCGGCGCTGTGAGGTCGGGCGCGTCTTCGCCCGGCAGCACGCCGTCGAGCAGCCCTAACCCTTCCGCCAGTGCAACCGCGGCAATGCGATCCTCGGACAGATTAGCTTTCCCGCCGAACGGAACTTTAAATATCTTGCTTAAGCCTAAAATCTTCGAGTACCCTACCGCGCGCATAATTATGTCGGCCGCGTCCTCAAGCGATACCGGCTCGGCGCCAAGCTCCGCAGGCTTCATGTAGCCGGCTTTCCATAGCATATCGAGCAGCTCTTCGCCCGTTATTTCGTCGTTCGGGCAGAAATCACGCTCTTTTGCCTCGACGATGTCCATGTTGTAAAGTATCTTCACCGCCGGGTAGTAGGGCGAGCCGGCAAGGTCGCCGAACCATTCGCCACTGCTGTAGAATTTGAGCGGCTTATATTCCGCAGGCTCACCGTTATAGTCGAGAAGCTCGCCGGTCATGGCGTCGACATAGCAGTAGAAAGTGTACCCGTAAACCGGCACGAGCTGCTTTTCGCCTACCGTAAACGGATAAACAGGGACTTGCAGCTCGCCATCTTTGTTGCTTTCGGCGACTAGGTAATACGGCCCATTCTCAACGACGCCGAAATATGCGTCGACTGCTGCGGACACGTCGAGCGCTCCGTCTGTGCTCGGGAACTCGGTGTCGGTATAGCCGAAACTAACGTCTGTGACAGCAAGCGTGTCGGGGTATACCGAAACCGTAATAAAGTCGTCGTTGAACTTCGCGCCATTTATGACGCGCACGAAATTGAACGTGTAGGTTGAAATGATGTCGTCGAGCGAAAGGGGCCTTACATTCTGGTATTCTGTCCTTACGTAGCTTTCAAACTTTTCGCCGTAAAGCTTTTGCATCAGCTTTACTGCAGCCTCTTCGCACTCGGCTTCGGTATATTTGAACTCCGAGGCGGGCTTATATTCCAATCTGCCGAGCCCGTATCCGCTAAACGAAAGTATCTCGCCGGTTTTGGCGTCGACTATTGCATAAGCGTATTTGCCTTCCTCTTTGTCCCTGTAGGTGATAGCCCACCTATAGCTAAGCTTGTCATTATATGCCGATTTTATTGTAGAAAGCGTCGCGGTATCTACCGGAAGGCTGTTGGGTATTCCAAACTCGGAGACTGCCCGCACTTTCGCGTCCGCTTCGGCTGCGGTAATTAGCCCGGCTTGGGCTTCGACCGCCTTTTGTTCAGCAGGCGTGAGATTTATCGCCGAGCTCCTTGTATATCCTCCGCCGTCGATTGAACCCGCACTCTCCGCCGCGTAGTACTTTGAGGTGGTGCGGTTTACTGTTATAACCTCGCCGGTTACCGCGTCGATAACTTTCTTATTATAATTGTAATCGCCGGGAAGCTGGTAAACGAGCTTTATCTCCGCTTTAAACCTTCCTGTCTTATCATCGAAACGGTAAAAGCTCTTATAAATAAGCTCGGGCGCAAGCTTTGTTTTAAGCGCTTTCTTCGCGTCTTCTTTCGGGATTATCGATTCGGGCGCCGCCGGCAACTTTAGCCCGCGGACAAATTCTTGCGCGTCGTATTCGGTGATCTTCCCACTGTTGTTGACGGAAACTTGCACATAGCAACTATCAATTATGCAGCCGTTATGCATCGCGTAAAACGTCACGCTATACCCGCTGTAGCGCTGGTATTTCACCGTCGCATGCTCAGTCGACAGCAGCCCAAAGGCGGGGTTTACCTTCATCGCGAACTCGTAGGCGAGCATCAGCGCGTCTTCTTTTGTTATCTCCGGCATGGCGGGCTGCTCGCCGGGCGTGTGCCTGCTACACCGTATCAGCACGCCGTCTTCGGTCACCACGGCAGAGGCATACTCTCTGCTTTCACTGCTGCTCCAGTCGAGATAGACAACTTTAAACCCGCCGAGGTCTACGATTTGGTGCGAGACCTCGTCAAACTTTACGGTGTTGCCGATATAAAGCTTTGCGGATTTGATCGCGTCTTCGAGCAGCTCGTCGTCGGGTTTTGCCGCATCCGCCGCTACGGCTGCGACCGGCTCGACTACGGCTGTTCCAGGGACAGCGCTGACCGGATCGTCAGGGCTTTGTGCCGCCGCGCCGATCATCGTAGGCGCAGCCAGCGCAGCCGAAAGCAGCAAGACTAAAGCTTTCTTTTTCATGTTTTCACCTCAGCACTTTGATGTTCGTTTTTTTAGACGGCTGCTGCTGGAAAATGTTCCTTCACAACGCAATAATTTCTTTTACGGCTGACGTGGCACAGCCGGCTAGGTAAACGGACGGTAAGGAGCAGGATGCGTTTCTCCATCAATAAAAAGGCACATCGAGCGATGTGCCTTATATTTTTATTCACCAGCTTGCCCCACGGCTTTGGAGTAAAGCGAGTAGTCGGCGCCCATATCAGCGAAGCCTTGCTCCTCACCGCTTAATATCGGCTTGATTTCGCCGTTTCGCACCAGCCGCACGAAAATTTCGACGAGTTTTGGGTCAAACTGCGTGCCGGCGTTTTTCTCAATCTCGCTGAGCGCGTAGGCGACCGAGTACGAGTTTTTATACGAGCGCGACGAAATCATCGCGTCGAACGCGTCGGCGATGCAGAGAATGCGCGCGGCGAGCGGTATGTCCTCGCCCGCTATCCGGCGCGGGTAGCCCTTGCCGTCCCAGCGCTCGTGGTGCCCGATAACCGCTGGTATCACATAGTCGAGCGACGGGAGGTTGCGGATTATACCGACCGAGTTTTCAACATGCGTTTTCATTATCTCGTACTCTTCCGGCGTGAGCCTGCCCGGCTTGTTTAGGATCGACTCGGGTATGCCTATCTTGCCGATGTCATGCAGCAGCGCCGCCTCGCGGATTATCTCCACCGAGTCGTCGTTCAGCCCGCACGCGTAGCCGAGCTCCGACGCGTAATATGCGACATTTTTCGAGTGGTTGAAGGTGTAGTGGTCCTTCGTGTTTATCGCTGCGGTTAGCGCGTATATCGTCGGCGCGTACTCGGAGTATATGTCTATGCGCTTCTCGCGCGTGAACACCTCGGCTTTCGGGCCGCCGTCCGAGCGCGACGTGTCCGACGTGCAAGCCATAATGGCGTTTTTGCTCTTACGCTTGACCTGGTAGACAGCCATATCGGCAGTCTCTATCAGCTGCTTGGGGTTGCTTGCCGAGTACGGAATCGCGCTGACCCCGCCGCTGACCGTCAGCATCTTTAATGTGTACTCCGAATGGCTGAGGTTGCGGTTGATGTTCATTATCTGCAGCCTGATGTTCTCAGCGAGGGTTGTCGCGGCTCGGATGTCATAGCCCGGCAGCAGGACCGCAAACTCCTTGCCGCTGTACCGCGCCACGTAGCCGTTGCCGCCGACGGTCGCTTTTATCACCTGCGCGACCCGCTGCAGAGCGACATCGCCCTCTTTGTTGCCGTAAAGCTGGTTGTAGAGTTTAAAGTCGTCGAGGTTGAGTATGATAAGCGCCAGCGCAGAGCTTGGGTTTTCGCTATACAGCCGCTCGAGCGTTTCGTAGAAGTATTTGCGGTTGAGCAGCCCCGTCAGCTCGTCGGTGCGTGCCTCGTAATACGCTTTCTCATACAGCCGCGAGTTCTTCAGCGCTATCGACGCAACGCCCGCGAGGCTTGACAAAAACGCAAGCTCGTCGTATGTATAGCGCGCGCCTTTCTCCTTGCCTGAAAGCAGCACCACGCCAATCAGCCCTTCGTCGCAGCAGAGCGGGACCGCGCACTCGATGCCAAGCTCCGCAAGCTGCCGCTTTTCGTCCTCCCACATCGACTTGTAAAGCGTGGTGTGCCTAAAATCCTTAATTAAAATGCATTCGTTCGCCCTTTTTAATGCATTGACAAGCGGGTTGTCCGCTTCAAGCTTCAGCGTTCGCCTGTCCAGCGGGTTTGTGCTCCTCGTGATCTTATAAACCGTTTTGCCCTGCCCGCTTTGGCTTTCCGTGGGTTGTCCGATGCATATGTACACGCGCCGTGCGGGCACTACGTCGCAGATTGTGGAAAGCAGCGCGTCGAGTATCTCGTCTATGCGCAAACTGGTCGACGCCGTCGCGGAAAATTTCTTTATCGCCTCGCTGCGCACATTCTCGTCCTTAGTGATTATCCGGTCAAGCATTGCTTTCGTCGTGAAATAAACTAGTACTATAACAAACGTAAACCCGAGCGCGGTGACTAGCGTCGCAATCTCTTGGGAGTGCACATACCCGCTGCTTGTAATGTAGTTTTGCGCCGGTATTAAGAGGTTCGCGATTATAAGCGACGATATTATCGCCGAGATAACGTAGCAGCTGCCCCGCGAAACCAATAGCCTCAGCTTGAACATCCTCCTGCGGTACAGCGCATAGAACATGCACAAAATACAGAATATGCCCGACAGTATGTCTATCGGGAACCCCTTGAAAATCGGGAGCAAAAGCAGCAGGTGCCCAATGAAAACTATTATTTGGCCTACCATTATAGGCTTAAACTGCCTGCCCTGCTCGGAATCCGAGAGGTTCGCCTTTATCAGCATTATGAGCATGTGCAGGATTTCCGCGCCGCAGAGGATGAACATCACCGAAACCCAGGCGTTAATGTTTTCGTAGACAAACATGTTGTCGCCGGTTTCGGTCGGCACAACCTTCGGCGCAGCGAGGAAAAGGCCGGTTGTCGTGTTGATTATTATAACCGCAGCCGTCGCCACTGCGCCGAGCGCCCGCGCCACGACGCCCCTTTTGCCGATAAACTCATAAAGAAAGTTCATCAGCGACCAGCAGTGTATAAGTAAGCCCGCAATCGACACGTCGTACCAAAACTTTACAGACGGCCAAAACTGGACGCGCATTAGAAAGCTGCCGCCGACCCACATTATGGCGCTTGCGAGCACGACTATAAAGGAATTTATCACCCTATTTTTCTTCGAGGCTACAAATGCCGTCAGCAAGAACAGATAGCACAGTAGCGCCGATATAGGGATATATGCGAAGCTACCCATCGCACTTCTCTCACTTTGTTGCAGCGTATTTAACGTAGGCCAACCGGCTATTTTGAAATCTCCAAAAGCCGCCTTATCTCAAGCGGGTCAGGGTTGATGCGCCGCGAAATCTTGCCAAATTTTCGCCCATATTCCTCAAACGTCCCGCAGCGTAAAACCGTTATCTCAAGCGGGTCGATGCCAAGTATCCGCTTTAAGTCGTTGTAGTCGCTGTCGACATATTTAAAGTAGATGGTCAGCCGGTCGCGCAGTATCTCGCGGCTCACCGCGCCGGATGTGACCGCTTCCCGGCTCAGCTCGACGTACATATGCAAAAATGGGCGTTTTGTTTCCGTAAACTCTTTCGCCGCGACCCAGTCTGCAACGCCGAGCCCGGAAACTTCGATTACGTCGCTTATGGAGTTTTCGGTTATCCGAGTAAAGCCTGCAATATCTATAACGGTCGGTATGCGGTCCACATAGTTAAAGCGAGGGATTTTCGTGCCGTCCTCTGGGTTTTCAAGCCCGACGCAGCGGTACACGTCGCCGACCCTGTAGCGCATGAACGCCCCGCCTTTGAATACCGAGATGACAAGCTCGTATTTTTCGCCCGGGCGCACCTCGTTCAGCAAGCATGTGCAGGGCTTGTAGCCCGGGTCGGCTAGGTTTTTCTCCATCTCGGACTCGGGTATAAACTCGTAAAAGCAGGTGTCGGGGAAAAGGTAAAACCCGCTGCGCGACCATGTCTCCGTGCCGATGCACGACGGCTCGGTACCCGCGAACAGCTCGAGCGGGCGCACGCCCCACATGCGCTCGAGGTCGTCGCGGTAGCAGGCGTTGTCGGTGCCCGCGACCATAAATCCCTTTAGCTTAAACAGGTCGCGCGGCAAAATCTCGCGCCCCTCGCGCGCCGCGCGCATTTTGGCGCGCAAGTATCGCAAAGCCGCGGCGGGAGTCATCGGCACATGGGTCTTGTCAGCCGCGCGCTGCGCGTCCTTTGTTTTTGAGCGGCTGCCACCGGAGGTGACCGCCGACAGCGATGTCGAAACGTAATACGCCACGCTCCCGAGCCCGAAGAAGAAGTCGATGCCCTTGTTCATGCCGAGCTTGAAGCCCTTTTTGTTGCGCTCCGAAAAGCTCATGCTCACCGCTTCTTTAACGGGCGGGAGGAACTCTATATACAGCTCCTCGTCAAGCGCTACCGGGAAAAGCCCCGTCGCATATGGTAGCGGAGCCAGCGCGTAGAGCATCTTGTCGCCGGGCTTGAGATTGAATTTGCCGCGGCCCTCGGCACACGACATTATCATGCAGGCGAGGACGTTGTTTTTGAACACGTCTAGCATTCCCCGCGTGTACGGCGCAACTTTAATCGGGTGCTTGCCGCCCTCCCATGTGGTCTGTATCCATATAATCGGCTCGTCGGGCAGCATATCGGCTCGCTTGTTTAAAAGGATGTCGGCATAGTCGTTGTAGTCGGTCAGCGGCATAACTTCCCGGAACTCCTCGACCGAAGACACGCTTTTGCCGAGCAGCGCCTTGCCGAGGCCCGACGCCGTCCACATCCTTATCTGCTCTTCCATCAGCCGGTACTGTATCCGCATGTAACTGTCGATGTCGAGGTCTAAAAACCCGCAATACTCGTTCCACAGTTCTTTTTTCAAGCCGCGCCTGAGCTTTTCCTCAAAATTCATACCCTACCCGTCAACCGCTTTGTCGTTATAGCGATGTTTAAAGCTTACTGCTTGCCCCTATTGCCAAAAAGCGCCGTTTTTATGCTCTTCGGCGTAGGCAACAGAAAAGGCACACAACGCCTGTATTCCCCATACTCAGGGAATAACCGCGGAAATGTCCATAGGTCTTGAAAGACTGCGTAAATAACGTCAAGCACAGAGAATAAAACCCCGCCGGCAAGCGTGAGGTTCGACGGCAAAGCGCAAAAAACCGCGGCATACATCAATATCAGCCAAAGAACCCCCGGATGCCGGCACAGCGCGTACATGCCGCTCGTGCAAAGTTTTGGCTTGCCGTCTATGTATGTGTTTTTCGGCGGCAGCGCGAAAAAGAGGGAGTACATAAGCAGCGCCAAAAATGCGATGGCGAGCGCAAAAAACACGGGCGAGAGCATATGGGCATGCCCGCGCGAGTGGTAAATAATCCCCGCGCTTGTGCCGCCGAGAAGCAGCAAGCCCACGGCAAAAAGCGGGCGCAGCGCCGGCAAGTTCGCCGTCGCCCCGTTTATATCGTATATCAAAAACAGCAGGAAAGAAAATGCGCCTGCGGCAACAAAATCCATATCAGCCATAACCTTTGCCATATGATAACACAAAAAATCCCATTTTGCAACAATAAATTACTTTCCTCGCACTGGCGGTTTTTGGACGTTTTTATCGGCTTTGTCTTACAGGCGCAATATATGGCAAAACAAAATGCCGGCCGCATACAAATTGGGCTTTTTGCGACCGGCATAAAAAACTTTGCTGCCAGAAACAGAATTTTGTTAACAAAAAATTTACAGGAGCGGCAATTTCGCCGCTCCTGTACCATATGCATTTATTAGTGCAGTATCGCCTTCGTGGTGTCTTTGTCGAACAGGTGCAGCCTCGACAGGTCGAGCGCGACTTTGATGGTGTCGCCGCTGCGGGCAGTCGAACGCGCGGACACTCGGGCGGTGATCTCCTGATCCTCAACAAGCAGGTAGAGGTAAGTCTCGGCGCCCATAAGCTCGGTGACGTCGACGTATGCGGTGACGACGGCGTCCGCCCAGCTCGACAGGTACATCGGCTCGTCGTGGATGCACTCGGGGCGCAGGCCCGCGATGACTTCCTTGCCTATGTAATCCTTAATCGCCGGGTTGCTTGCCTTCTCAGGCGGCAGCTTCAGCTTGTTGTTGGCGAATACGAGGTATACGTCGTCGCCGTTTGCCTCGAGCCTCGAGCGGATGAAGTTCATCTGAGGCGTGCCGATGAAGCCCGCAACGAAGAGGTTGGCAGGCATATCGTAGAGGTTCTGCGGCGTGTCGACCTGCTGGATAAGGCCGTCTTTCATAACGACGATGCGGGTCGCCATCGTCATAGCCTCGATCTGGTCGTGCGTAACGTAGATGAACGTGGTGCCGACTTTCTGGTGGATCTTAGTCAGCTCGGTTCTCATCTGCGCGCGCAGCTTTGCGTCGAGGTTCGAGAGAGGCTCGTCAAGAAGGAAGACCTTCGGCTCGCGAACGATCGCGCGGCCAAGCGCGACACGCTGCTTCTGGCCGCCGGACAGCGCCTTCGGACGGCGGTCGAGCAGGTGGGTGATGTCAAGGATTCGAGCGGCTTCTTCAACGCGACGCTTGATTTCTTCTTTCGGAACCTTGCGCAGTTTCAGACCGAACGCCATGTTGTCAAACACGGTCATGTGTGGATAAAGCGCGTAGTTCTGGAACACCATCGCGATGTCCCTGTCTTTCGGCGCTATATCGTTGACCAGCTTGTCTCCAATGAAAAGCTCGCCTTCCGTGATCTCCTCAAGGCCCGCGATCATGCGGAGGGTTGTGGTCTTGCCACAGCCGGACGGGCCAACGAGAACAAGGAATTCCTTATCCTTTACTTCGAGCGTAAAGTCGGAAACCGCGGTGACGCCGCCGGGATACTTTTTATATACATGCTTAAACGTTAGGCTTGCCATAAAGGGCGATCCTCCTTAAAATTCATCACGGCAAACTGTGCGTCGCCGCAGCCATTACGGCTCCGCCGCGGGTATATGCCGGTGTTTTGATTTTATGATGCGTATATTCTATCAAATTCTTCGCTAAATTTAAAGAGCCCATTTCCCCAAATTTTCAACTCGATGTTTATGCATGTTGCACACTAAAATCGCGTTGCCAAATTCTACGTTGTTAATGATATTTGGAGCGATTCTAATGTATTAGAATTGCTATTTTTTGTTGCGCGTCAAAATAGCGGTTTAGCTTTGCAGCTCCCAGCCTTCAGGCCATATTTTCTCGATTTTCTTCGATCTCAGCGAGTACCTTTATGGGCTGTCGGTTACGTTATACGATTTCGTTTCGTTATATCTTGTATGTACCACGGTTTTATTATGCAAAAAATACAGCCAGTCGCCTATTATGGTGGGAGATGAAAGCCGCCGTTGCCTACGAGCATCTCGTCCGGAAGACTAAAAAACCTTCTCTTAAGGCGCGGGGCTTACTAATTATGATACTACAAAGCCACAAATCAAGCGATGAACATCTTGTAATTCTTGTAATATTTGTGGGAATCGTCAAATTATTCTTCGGCTTTTACCAAATCCACCGCTTTGCGGATTTCGGCGGGGGTATACCCGCGCCGGAGCAGCGATGCGAAAAGCTTTTCGTCAAGCCCGCCCGCGCGTTCGATAAGGCGGGCGCAGATTTCGGCAAAGTCGAACCTGCCAAAATCCGCGCCCGCGACAAGCTCACGCGGGAAACCCATATGCAAAAGCTCCGCTATGACGCGCCTTTTGCCGTATTTTTTAGTTAATACGAGATACTCAACGCGGGACTCGAGCATGCGCCGCTCGTCGAGAATCCCCTCTGCCCGCAAGCGCGCTATGGCTTTATCGATTGCCTCGCCGCCATAGCCGCGCTGTGCGAGCTTTCTTTTCAACATCGCCTCGGTGTTGTCAGCATATGCTAGGATTCGGTATGCTGACTTCAGCGCGCGCTCAAACTCGCTTTTATCAGAGCTCATCGGTCAGCCCCGGTACCGCGATGCCCAGCTCATCGTCGTCGCCCGCCTCCATGTCGGCTGTAAGCTCGAGCTGGTCGCTGTTTTCCCTGATTCTCGCCTCGATGGCGTTGGCGACCTCTTTGTTTTCCTCAAGGAACTTTTTGGCGTTTTCCTTGCCCTGGCCGAGCCGCTGGTCGCCGAAAGTGTACCACGAGCCGCTCTTTTCGACTATCCCAAGCTCGACGCCGAGGTCGAGTATCTCGCCCGAGCGGGATATGCCTTTGCCGTAGATGATGTCGAACTCGGCTTGCTTAAACGGCGGGGCGACTTTGTTTTTGACAACTTTGCAGCGCACGTGGTTGCCGTACGACTCGCTGCCGCTCTTTAGCACCTCGGTCTTGCGCACGTCGATGCGCACCGAGGCGTAGAACTTCAGCGCGCGGCCGCCCGGCGTTACCTCCGGGTTGCCGTACATGACGCCGACTTTCTCGCGCAGCTGGTTTATAAAGATTACGACGGCGTTGGATTTGGCTATTGAGCCAGAGAGCTTGCGCAGCGCCTGCGACATCAGCCTCGCCTGAAGGCCTACCTGCGACTGGCCCATCTCGCCATCTATCTCCTGCTGCGGAACGAGCGCGGCGACCGAGTCGACGATGACGACGTCGACCGCGCCAGAGCGCACGAGCGCCTCGGTTATCTCAAGCGCTTGCTCGCCGCTGTCGGGCTGGCTGACGAGCAGCTCGTTTATATCGACGCCAAGCGCCTTCGCATAGACAGGGTCGAGCGCATGCTCGGCGTCTATAAACGCCGCGGTGCCGCCCTGCTTTTGCACTTCCGCCGCTATGTGCAGAGCGACGGTGGTTTTGCCCGACGACTCCGGGCCGAAAATCTCGACTATCCTGCCGCGCGGGACGCCGCCTACGCCGAGCGCGAGGTCGAGCGACAGCGAGCCGGTCGGGATTGCCTCGACGTTGAGCTTTTCGGTCTCGCCCAGCCTCATTATCGCGCCTTTGCCGTAGGTTTTTGTTATCTGCGCTATCGCCGTATCCAGCGCTTTCTTTTTATCCTCATCTGACTCCGGTAACTGGTCAGGCACTTTTTTCGTCTTGCTTGCTTTCACTTTCAATTCCTCCGGTTATTTTTCCATATCGAGCATTTCTTCGAGCACGGGCATTACCACATCGGCCATGCGGCTAAATCCAAGGTCGTTTGGGTGGCAGCCGTCGGTCGTGCAATGCTGCCTCGCCTCGTCAAAACCGAACAGCGACTCGCCGTCGATAAATCTCACGAGATTGTCGCCCTCCGCTACCGCACGCTCATACGTGCGCTTTATAATATCGCGCCTTTTTGCGTTCTCTTTGGGGTTTGAGTCAAAGTCTGGCTTTGAGATTATAATAATCGGCAGGTTCGGCTGCTTTTCGCGCACTATGCGGAAGAAACGCTCATGGGTCCTCTCAAGGTGCTCCGCGTTCGGCGCGTTGTGGTCGTAGTCGTAGACGAACGCGGCAAGGTCAAGCGACGCTATGTAATGTGCCAATATGTCCTCGCCGCGCGCCGAGCCTGAAAACCCGAGGTTGTACACCTCAAACCCCAGCCTCATCGCGAGCATCGTCGGGTAAGTGTTGGCGGGTATCGACGCGCACGCGCCGTTCGTTATCGACGAACCGTAAAACGTGACGGGCTTTTTATATTTGTACGGCGCCGGGGCCGCTACCGTTGCGCCGTCGTCGAGCGAGATTTTGATGCTTTCGACCCGCGCGAAAAGCGGAAGGTTTATCCTTACCTCGTGCATGCCTTCGGGCAAATATATATTTGACTCGTAGGCAAGCTCGCCGACCGACCCGGGTCCTACAGCGGAGCAGAATTTGCCGTCGACGAATATGTCGCAGCCAGCGACTCCGCGCAGCGCCATGTGCGGCCAGCCGGGGCACTCGCGCAGCCGAACCGACAGCCCCAATACCTGCGAGTCGGTGGCAAACCGCACGCATGCGCCCGCCGTCTGGCGCGCGTGGTATGCCACGCCTTCGTTTACCCGGTCGATTATCTCGTCCGGGAGCCTGAAAAATTTCCCGGGCTCAACAGTTGCAAGCCCGGACACGCAAAAAGGCTCGCTTGGAATCTCGTATGTGCGCATAGCCTTGCCCTCTTTCTACAATTAATATCCTAATATATCGATTATACCTCTTAACCAGCACCGCGTCAAGCGAAACTCATCATGCTATGAGGTATTTCCCCTGTTAACAAAATGTTTCGTAAAATGCTATTGAAAGCCGGGGTTAAATAAGTTAATATCAATATGGATAGTACGAAGCGTCATTTACCCTTTTGGCAACAAGCTATGATATTTTAGGAGGATACGCTACATAATGAGAAGGAGAAAAGTAGTAACGATCGTTGTCCTGGTGCTTGCCATTTTGGCGGCGGCGTCCCTTAGCACGTCGATGGTGGTAACCGTGCCGACCGGCCATACCGGCGTCGTCACCACCTTCGGCAAAGTTGAAAGCTATGTGCTCGACGAAGGCATCCACTTTAAGCTGCCGTGGCAAAAAGTCATAAAAATGGACAACCGCGCACAAAAGGAAACCGTCATAACCCAGGCGTTCTCATCCGACATCCAGCAGGTTGACGTAATCGTGTCCATCAACTTCAGCGTCGACCGCGAGACATCGCAAAACCTTTACCGCAACGTCGGCGCCGCTTACTATACGACGGTCATTCAGCCCAGGCTTTACGAGAACGTGAAAGCTGTGTTCGCACAATATAGCGCCGAAAACCTTGTGGCAAAGCGCGCAAATCTGTCAGACGAGATTGCCGAGCTTCTGCGGCCTGAGATGAAAAAGTACGGCATCGAGCTGCTCAATATCTCTATCGAGGACATCGACTTTACCGACGTGTTCACCGACGCGGTCGAAGCCAAGCAGGTCGCCGAGCAGTCGAAGCTCAAAGCTGCTATCGAGCAGGAGCAGAAAGTGCTTGAGGCCGAAAAAGAAGCCGAGCGCAAGGTTATAGCTGCGAAAGCCGAGGCGGACGTTCAGAAAATCGAGGCTGAGGCAGACGCGTACGCCCGCACGACCCGCGCGCAGGCCGAAGCCGAAGCCAACGAGAAAATCGCCGCCTCGCTTACCGAAGCGCTCATCCGCTACCTTGAGGCTCAGCGCTGGAACGGCGAGCTGCCCCAGATTTACGGTGCCGACGGCATCCTTCCTATACTGAATTTTGGCTCTGGCGAAAACACGCAATCCAGTAGCAACCAGACCAATAGCGCAGAGCAGGCTGACTGATACCATATAGGCTGAGATAGAAGTTTTGAAGGCGTGGGGAAACTTTTAGGAAAAAGTTTCCCCACGAAAATAAATTAAATTAAACGTAAAGAATATGCTACCGAGTTTGCTTTACCTAAAAGGGAAAGGCGGCAAACCGATACCGCCGCACGTATTTGACGATTTGCAGCTTACCCAGCTGCTAAAGCGCGACTCGATACTTGTATCCTCTGCGGCTTGCGGGCCGGACGACATACTCGCGCGCCACGACGTCTTCCGTTCGCTCGAAGACCCGGCGGTCCGCGCGCATTTTACGGCGCTGCATAAGAGCGTCTCGACGCTGTCTAGGCTCGACGCGCAGCTCGCAGCCGCCAAATGCGAAAGCGAACGGTGCGCCATTTTTGTCACGCTGATGTACGAGTACCGCGACTTTATGCGCCGCGCGGCAAAGCCGATGGGCAACGGAACGCTCTGCTCTGGTTTTTCGGCTTACTTTGCCAACGAGTGCGACACCCAGCGCTTTGCTTCGCTGGCGGCGGCTGTGGACAAGCTGTTCCCCGCCATGGCGCAGCTGCAGTACAACGTTCTAAAGATTGACGGCGAAAAGTGCCGCCTTTTCCCCGGCAAAAAGCCGACATATATTGAAAACCTAAAGCAGCGCGCAAGCGAGCTTGGCATCGGGCCGCTTGAGCTGCCGTCAGCTCCGCCAAGGAGCCTCTCGCCCGCGATAATCGGCGCGGCGGCGAGGCTTTACCCTTCGCTTTTCGCGGAGTTTAAAAAGTTCCGCTCGGACTACTCGCACCTTTACGACCGCGGAGTGCTGGCATATCGCGCGGAGCTGGGATTCTACCTTGCGCTGGCGAAGCTTTTTGACCGCGTGCGCGAGGCGGGGATACCGCTCACATATCCAAAGCTTGCGGACAGCCGTTATTACCGCGTGCGCGACGCATACGACATCACGCTGCTCGCAAAGAACGTCACAAACATCGTGCCGAACGACATAGAGTTTACGCCCGAGGAGCCGTTTTTCTACCTCACCGGCGCGAACGGCGGCGGTAAGACTACTTACCTGCGCGCAGTCGGAGTTTCGGCGGTGTTTTTGCTCTGGGGCGCGCCGATGCCCTGCCGGTCCGCCGAAGTGTGGCCGCCTTCGTGCGTTTATACCCACTTCCCGCGCGACGAGCGGTTTGAAAACAAAGGCAGGTATTTCGACGAGTCCGACCGGGTAAACGAAATCCTCGCCTCTGCCGACGGCAACGCGATGGCGCTCTTTAACGAAACTTACGCGACGACGAGCGAGGAGCGCGCGGTCGAGCAGACGCAGAAGCTCGCGCAAGAAATGTTCGACCGCAAAATTTTCGGCGTATATATAACGCACCACCACGGCGTGACGGACCACGGCGTGCCGTTCTTAAACGTCGTGATAGACCCTGAGGACAACAACCGCCGCACCTATAAAGTCGAGCGCAAGCGCGCGGTCAGCGGCTCGTTCGCGCGCGACGTTCTCAAAAAATACGGCCTGACACGCGAGGCGCTTGAAAAGAGGTTTCCGAAAAAATGAGCTTCAGCTTGCTTTATAAAACACACGAGGAACCGGTGGCTACCGGCGCGCTATACGACCTTTCAGTTGACCGAGCCGCCGCAGCCTTCTGCCCCGACAAGCGCCGCGCCGACTATTTTTTGGAGGTCCTCTCGCACCCGCTCCAATCGGTTGAGAATATTATCTACAGGCAACAGATTCTTACCGACCTGCGCGAGTTCCCGGGGCTTTTCGCCGACCTGCAACTGCATTTTACGCGCTACGACAAAATAAAAAGCGACTGGCGCGAACTACGTCAAAGCGCCTCGGCAGGCCCGTCGCAGAGCCCGGAGGCGCTGCTTGCGCGCACCTTTTCGTCGCTTAAGATTACCGCGATGTTCCCGAGCACTATCGTGTCGTTTTACTCGTCGCTGCTTGAGACGCTTAAAAAATACGACATAAAGTCCGAGGGCCTTTGCTCGATGCGCGGGTATTGCGAAGAGATGCTAACCAACAACTCGCTTGCCGAGGTCGTGCGGGTCGCCGAGCTTTTCCAGTACCGCACGCTCGAAGACTACGCTTATGGGGTCGAGATTGGCTTTGACGCGACGCTGCGGCTTGTCGAGGCTGAGCTTTGCGATATAACGCTGCGCGAGGGCAAGCAGAATGCTTTTATGAGGCTGTTCTCGCGCAAAAAGGAAGGCGACGGCTCGGCTGAGATAAACTTAGATCTTGTCGACGACGCCGACGATGACGTCGAGGACTACTCGGGTGAAGATGCGGCATATGCGCTGTCTTGCGCGCTCACGCGTATTGACGCGGCGCTGACGCAGATTACCGAGGGGATATACGAAAACTTTTACGGCATCTCGCGCGAGCTTTTGTTTTACGAAGCGGCGCTGCAATACTGCGAGTTCGCGAGCGAGCGCGGGCTGACGCTAACTACGCCCGAGCCGCTACCCGCCCATTTTGACACTATCGAGTTGCAAAACGTGCGCGACCTTATACTTGCCGCCGAGGGAAAACGCGCCGACGAGATTGTGCCCAACAGCATAACGCTTGACTCGTCGCGAGAGGGCATCATCGTGCGCGGCAAAAACAATACAGGCAAAACGGTGTTTTTGCGCTCCGTCGGGATTGCGCAGCTTTTCATGCAGGCGGGGCTGCCCGTCTGTGCCGAGCGAGCGCGCATGAGCTTGCGCGGCGGCATATTCTCGCATTTCTCTTCTGCCGAAGAGGATTTCCGCTCAAGCGACGCAGCCGGGCGGTTTGACGGCGAGGTCAGGCAGGTCGCCGAGATTATCGACTCGCTGCAGCCTTACTCGCTGATACTCCTAAACGAAACCTTCCAGACCACGGCGTACAGCGAGGGCACCGAGGCGATAGCCGATATACTCGATATACTGCCGCGCACCGGCGCCAAATTCATATTCGTCACACACCTGCTCGGCCTGTTCGAGCGCGTAGACCCAAACCGCGTAAAGCTGCTCGCCACCGACGAGGGCTACAGGATCAACGCTGTGTGAAAAAGATAGCTCCGTTTTAAACGGAGCTTTTTTTGTGGGGAAACTTTTTGAAAATATTTTCCCCACGCCCTTTCATAAACTTCTTAATGAAAGCTCGGCTGCCATGCTCGCCAGGCACTCCAGAACCGCTGGTTCGCTTTCTTTGCCGCATTCGGGCATGCCGTACCAATGCGCCGCGCCCGATACCTCATAACCGCCGAACGGGAGCTCCTCTACCGGCGCAAGATAGCCGTTTGTAGAGTTGGCACAGCCGGAGACAAATATCGCTTCAGGGCTGAATCCAAGCCTGAGCATCATCGCTTCTACTTTGTTGCCAGTGAGCGTCAGCACCTCAAACGGCAGCATCGCAAACGCAGAGATGTTTTCAATCAACAAAAGCTGCAGCGGCACAACCATCTCCGGCGGGCTGCCCGCGAGCCTCTTTTTCAGCATCGCGCGGTGCCAGTCCAGCTCGCGGAGGTGGTAATGCTTCATAACCGGGTCTTTTTCGGTTCTGTAGGTATAAGTGAGGCTTTTTATTTTTTCGATGTAATACTCCGGCTCGTTGAACGGCTTCATCGGGACACGAGCGAGCTTGTAGCTTGAAAGTAGCCTTGTATCCGATGCCTTCCCTTCCCAGCCCTGTACGGTGCCGGCATAGCTTAAAACGCTTCCAGAAAGCTCGCCGCCCAATGCCAGAAGCTGCTCCTCGAAGCTTTGCCCCGCGCTTGGCGACGGGTTTATATCCGCGCCGCGCCCGCAAAGGAATATCGCCGGCACGCCGGGGAACCGAATTTTTGCCTGTTCTGTTAGCACCGAGGGATAGTCGGCGGAGATATTCATCGACTTGTTTGTCACCGGGTGGCATGCGAGGTTTGCGATTATCCCGCGCACCGTGCCGTCCTCCGCGACAAATACCGCAGCCCTGATGCGCCTGTCGATAGGCTCGCGTCCGCGGCGGTTATGCGAGAGGGTAAACTCTCCACATACCGCGGTTTTAAACCTGCCCGCCGCCGCGGTGCTAAACGCTTCCTCCGCCGCGTCAGCCGCGGCGGAAGCTACCGACGCGAGCCAGTCCCAATTTATCGGCAGCCCGTCTAGCACACCGCAAGCAGGCCCGGCGTGCGTATGCGTGCAGGCGAGCGCGAACCGCTCGCGCCGCATGCCTGTCATTTCCTCTATATGTCCGGCTACATAGTCATATACCGCTGGCGACATGCCGCAAAGGTCAAATGAAAATATCACAAACCGGTCGCCCCCGCACTCGAGCGCGCAAGCTTTGACGTAAAGCGGGTCGCGGACGCCCTCTGCGGGCGTGAGCCTGAACCCGTAGCCGTCAAGGAAAACCGAGCCGGGTCGCGCCGGCGTTATTTCCCTCTGTGCAAACCCGCATTTCAGTTTTGGCATTGCAACCACCTTTCTTTGCTTTGCTTTTTCCAATTTTATACTGCGCGGCACGGCAAGTCAACCGATGCGCAAAATTTATGCTATAAAAGTTTATAAAGCTATAGACTGGCGGGCGCTATTTTTATATAATTTTTACAGAGGCTGGAAGGAGGCGGCGATGGAATACATAGTCGGAGTCGACGGCGGCGGCTCTAAAACCGCGTTAGCCGCGTACACATTAACCGGCGAGCTTGCAGCAAAAGCCGTCACAGGCGGTACAAATTACAATTTCGGAAGCGTCGGCGAGGCGGCGGAAACTCTTGCCTCGGCTATCGCCTCACTTTGCCCCGGAGCCGGAGAGCTTTTTGTGGGGTTTGGCGACTGCTCGCTCGACGAAGGAGCGGAAAACCCGAAGGCTGCGGAGTTTGAGGCAATCTTTCGCTCAAAGCTTGCTGCGAAACTGCACCTTGTAATGCGCAGCGATGCTTTCATGGCGCTATACGGGCACACTCGGGGCGGCGAAGGAGTAGTGATGATTAGTGGCACCGGCGCGATGGGGCTTGCATGCGACAGGTTTGGCAAGCTTTACACAGCCGGCGGCTGGGGCAGGCTGACTGGCGACGAGGGCAGCGGCTACTATATCGCGCTGTCCGGCATCAAAGCAGCGCTGCGCGCATATGACAGGGTGGGCGAGCCTACGGAGCTAACAAAAATCCTGCCGTCATTTTTCGGTTGCGGGGCAATGCGAGAGCTAATCGGGGTATTCTATGGCGAGCAGCCGCCTGAAATTGCGCCATTCGCCGAGGCTGTGGCGGAGGCGGCGCAGCGCGGCGACAAAGTTTCGCAATCGATACTAAGGCGCGCGGCGTGGTACCTTGCTGGTTACACAAAACAGCTAATTGGAAAGCTCCTCTCCGTAAATCCAAACTATGAGAACAAAAGCGTCGGCATCTATGGCAGTGTCCTTTTGAAAAATGGGATTGTCCGTGGCGAGTATGAGCGGATGCTCCGACAAAGCTATCCCGAACTTGTGGTTGCGGCACCGGCTGTCTCGCCCGAGGAAGCCGCGGCGATGTATGCGCGGGACTATTTTTTTAGCGAAACTTCTTATGTAGGCTAAAGGAGAGTGCGTAAATGAGCAAGCTTGCGATTTTTGGGGGCGATCCTGTCAAGCATAAGCCCTACCCCGGCTGGCCGGTCGTATCCAAGCGCGACGAGGCTGCAATCGAGCGCGCCTTTTTGTCCGGCAAACTATGCCGGGGCGAGGCTGCGTCGGCGCTTGAGCGGCGGCTCGAAGAGCGCACCGGCACGCGGCATGCCGTGCTGGTATCAAGCGGCACGCTAGCGCTCGAGCTGATTTTGAGGGGGCTAGGCATCGGCTACGGCGACGAGGTAATACTTCCGCCCTACACTTTTGTCGCGACGCTGTCGGCAATACTTTTCGTCGGCGCAACGCCGGTGTTCGCCGATATTGACACTGAAACATACAACATTTGCCCAGCCTCCGCCGAGTCGAAGGTAACACAGAAGACGCGCGCGATAATCGCCGTGGCGGTCGGCGGCTGCCCGCCTTCGATTGACAGGCTGTCCGAGCTTGCTAGCCGCAAAGGCATACACCTTATCATAGACGCGGCGCAGGCGATCGGCGCAAAATGGCGCGGGGTTGACATTGGGGCATACGGCACCGCGGCGGCGTTTTCCTGCCAGAACACAAAAAACCTCACCTCTGGCGAGGGCGGGATTATCACAACAAACGACGACGCGCTTTACGAAAACATCCGCGCTATGCTTGAGGGGCGTCACGAAAAATACTTTATTGAAAGCTGCATGACCGAGCTGCAAGCGGCGGTGCTCACCTCGCAGCTTGAAAAGCTTGATGGCGAAATTGTCACCAGAGAGCGCATGGCGGCATACCTCGACGCGCGGCTGCATGGCCTTCCATTTGTACGCCCGCTTATGCGCGAGAAAGAGGTCACGGTTAACGCTTACCACCTTTACATAATGAGGTTTGACAGCGACGCTTTGACCGATAAAGGGCTATCGCGCGACATTGTGCTTCGCGCGGTGGCAGCCGAAGGCGTCCCGCTGTCGGCGGGCTATCTGCCGCTTTACAGCTTCCCGTTTATTAAGACCGAGGCGGTGCGGCGAATGATTGGCGGGGACATCGACGACTCTCCGCTCAAAAATGCTGAAAAAGCAGGCTACTATGAAGGCTCCTGGCTTTTCCAGTCGGTACTTTTAGCCGATTACGAGGACATGGACGACATCGCCCGCGCGCTTATAAAAGTATGGGAAAACGCCGGCGAGCTTGCTGCGCGGTCGAGGAAGGAGGAAAGGTAAATGAGCCTCGAGTTGCTAAAAGAGGTGCTGCACAGCGGCATATGGGGGACGATTGGCCCGTACTCGCAAAAGGCGGCGGAAGCTCTCGCAAGCCATATGGGCGCAAAACATTGCCTAATGCTTTATAGCGGCAGCATGGCGCTTGAGGTCGCCCTGTGCGCTTTGGGCGTTTGCCAAGGCGACGTAGTCTTGGTGCCGGCTAGTGCCGAGAAAATTGTGCGCCTTTCGCCAAATCTAGCTGGAGCTAAGCCAATAGAATGCGGCGGCGAGAAAACCGGGCCCACCGACATAAAAGCCGCGCTTGTGGCTGAGCCGCTAATAAAATGCGTGGTGCTCGACGCAAATGTGGTCTCTGGGCTTGAGGAAACCTCCCGGCTGCTCTCAAGCCGCGGAGTGCCGCTCATCATTTGGGCAGGCGGGCAGGTGTTTAGCGGCGCCGGCAGGACGCTTACAAAGTTTTGCGATTTTGCCGTTTACACATTCTCCGAGGGGTCAGACATATACGCGGGCTGCGGCGGCGCGCTTTTGACCGACGAACCCCGGCTATTTCACATCGCATACGCGCTCCACAACTGCGGGCGCACGCTTGGAGAGGAAGCTTCGGTATTTGTCGACAAAGCGGTCGGCGGCAACCTGCGCATAACCGAGTGGCAAGCCGCAATAATTTACAGCGGGCTGAAAAATCAATCGAAAGAATAGCCAGCGGGCGAAAAGCCCAAAAGAGATAAATAAAAAGCCTGCCATGCGCGCGTGCGTGGCAGGCTTTAATTTGCCCCGCTATCCTGGCATATCTGCAGGGCGCGGGGCTATTATGTTCTATTAGTACTTTATTACTGCCTCTTTGCCGGTGCGGGCAGACTCGTATATGGCGTCGATCATGCGCATGAGCATGACGCCGTCCTCAGCCGGCGCGATGCAGGGCGTGCCGTTTTTAACGCAGTCGACAAAGTGGGCGACCTCGTAGTCGAAAATTTCCGTAAAGCCCGAGGGCTTATTGTACTTTTCTCCGTCGAGCACGCCGTTTTTGCCGTCGGAGGTATAATACTCGCTGGGGTTGCCAAGCTTTATACCCGCTTTGGTACCGAAAAGCACAACGTCGCCATAGTCTTCCTTGATGTTGAGCACAAACGATGCCGAGACATGCATTACAAACCCGTTGTCAAACCTGATAAACCCGGTCGCGAAGTCCTCGACGTTGTGCTCGAACTCTCCGGAGACCTCAATCGTCCACGCTTTCTCCGCGCTGCCGCCACCCGGCCCGATGTTGCTGAAAGTGAAACCATACGCCGCGACGGGCTTGGGCCTGCCGGCAAGGTAGCGGGCGAGGTCCATGACATGCACGCCGAGGTCAATAAGCGGGCCGCCGCCCGAGTAGCGCTTGTCGCCGAACCAGCCGCCCGGGCAGCCGTTGCGGCGCAGGTATGAAACCTCGGCAAAGTAGATATCGCCTGCCGCGCCGCTGTCGATAAAGTCCTTTGCTGCGGCTGTGTCCATGCCGAACCTGCGCACAAAGCCAATCTGCAGCACTTTGCCGTTCTTTTTCGCCGCTTCTTCCATCCGCAGCGCCTCTTCGGTGTTCATCGCCATCGGCTTTTCGCACAGGACGCTTACGCCGGCATTCAGCGCCGCGACCGTCGCCGGGCAATGCACCGAGTTCCAGGTAGTGACCGACACTGCGTCGAGCCTTTCTTTGGCGAGCATCTCATTGTAGTCCGTGTAAAGGTTTTTAATGCCGTACTTTTCGCCGAACGCCTTAAGCTTCGGCTCGTTTATATCGCACGCGGCCACAACTTCGCAGTTTTCAGCCTGGGCTAGGTAGCCGTGCATATGAAAATGGCTAATTCCGCCGGTGCCTATGATTCCAACCCTGACCTTTGACATTATTATCCCCCGATCTATTTTTCCCGCAGCGGCTGCGGGATTATTTTTTTCCCGCAAAAATAAAGAGCTTGCTGAAAACATAATTTGAGAGCACTACCACTACCGCGGCGACAAGCTTTACCGCCATATCATATAGCCCCATGCGCTCGACAAAAAGCCAGACGCAGCCAACCTGAAACGCACCCGAGATAATGCGCATCGAGGCGAAAGATATAAACTGCTTTGCGACCTCCCAAAACCCCGTCCGGCGGTCGGAGAACACCCAAATCTTGTTGACCACATATGCAAAAACTATCGCCAGAGCGACCGATATAGCTTGGGATACGGTCTCGCCGGCGCCGCACAGTCTTGTAAGCACCCAATACGATCCGAAATCGACGCCTGTGGTAAGCGCTCCGAAGAAGACGTATAAAATTAGCTCGCGGTATTTATTATATAGTTCCCGCGTGCGGTATGCCAAGCTTTTCATTTAGCAATCCTTTGTATTCCTCGCGGGTGTAAAGCATATTGAGCGCGGCGAGCAGCGCCGCCGACGAAAGGCTTGAGGGCAGCCCGCACGCCCTCGCCAGCGCGCGCCGGCGCTCGGCGCTGCCTTCCCTGCCGGACAGCCCGTCGAGGTAAAAATCAAGCTTCGTTATTCCCCCGCGCGCAGCCTTGCCGTCCGACACTCCCTCCGAATACGGCAAAAACAGCCGGCGCAAAAAATCCGCCTCCATACCCTCGACTCCCAACAGCCCCGACTTTGAGCCGACCTTCTTGCGCCGCTCGCGCCCGGGCAGCTCGGGTATGTATAGGTGTGTTATTTTTTCTTTCGGCAAAATCGAGTTTATAAAGTTCCGAATCACCATGCCCGCAGGGTCGCTGTCGGTGAGCACTATGACGCCGCTCCTCTCCGCCGCGCGGCGGATGAGCGATACCTTCTCGTGCTCCCTGAATATGCAAAACCCGTCGGTCACTATTATCGGCGCGTCGATTATCGAGTCGAGCTTGATTTTATCGTAAAGCCCCTCCACTATCACGGGGCGGTTTATTTTTAGCTTTCCAGTATGCAACTGGGGTTCACCATCTGTCATTTCTTTTGTCTTTGCCTTCACTGCCGTCAAAATAGCTGAAAATATAGCCTATCTTGCTGTTGTCGATTTCGTCTTTCTTCTTTTTCTCAAGCAGCCTGAAATAGTTCCAAGCGCTTATGCCCACAACCGCTATCGAAATTATCGCCATGCAGCCTATGGGCGATAGCCCCACCGCCTCAAACAGCGGGTACGCGGCGAAATAGGGCAAAGCAATAAGCGCGCATATTATCACCGGTGCAAACGAAGCGGCGACTGCCGCCCCCTCCTGCAGCGCCTCGCTTTCGGTGCCCGCACTCCAAAGCATCATCCCCATAAAGCCCACGATGTTGAGTATGAAGATGACGCAGAGTATCACCGACTCAGCCCTGTCCTTGTTTTTCACCGATAGCGCGACAAGGGCAATCCAGCCCAAAAGCGAGATCACGCCGAAAAATACCGCCAAACCGCTGCTTTTCGCCTCGACGCCGCTCAGCCCGGCGGACAGCGTTATAAGCGCGCCCACCGCCGATACCGCTAAGACTAAAGCGGTTAGGAGTATCTGCCGGGCCCTGCCGGCAATCCCGCCTTTTATGTCGTACTTCTTCTTATCATGGCTTTCGCTCTGGGTAACCTCTGCTTTTGTGTCTTGGGCTTTTTCCCTTTCATCCACGGCGGCATTCCTCCCTAGCATAACTTACAACTTTGACGCCGCAAGCCGGGCAAGTATCACTTCGCCCGGGATTGGCGTGCTTTTGAGCAAAACGTCCGCCCTCAAGCATTTCTCAACGGCGCGCGCAAGCGATTCGGCCCCGCGGTTCGCGCATGCCGAAATATAAAGCCCCACGCGGTACTCGTGCATGCCGAGCTCAGATGCTATGGCGCGTTTGTCCATGCCGGCGTCAAGGCAAGTCTTTACCGCATAAAGGTCGCAAAACACCCTTGTAATCTGGGCAAGCAGGGCTTCCGGCCGCTCGCGCCGCGCGAGCAGCTCGCAAAGCGCGCGCATCGCCGCGTCGGTGTCGCCTCGCAGGACGGCATTCGCGAGCGCGAACGAGTCGAGCTCCACCGTGCCCGTGCAGACCTTTCGGATGTCGTCGCTTGTGACTGCCTTTCTACCATGCGCGAGGGCATACGCCGAAAGCTTTTCTATCTCGCCGGCGAGAGTCGTCATGTCGCGCCCGACAAACGCGACAAGCTCATCGCAGACTTCGCGCGGCGCCTCGACGCCCTCCGCCGCAAAATGCCTTGCCGCCCATGCGGCAAGGCGCGCCGGCGTCTCACGCGCCATCCTGACCGGCGTGGCGACTTCGGAAACGGCTTGCAGCGCCTTCGACGGCCTTTTCTCGTCCCCGCCGTCAAACAGCCCGCCTGTTGCGTTGACTAGCACCACCGTTTGCGGGCAGTCCCTGACCTCGGCAAGCGCCGAGCAAAGCCCTTCCACTGATTCGGCGCGCGAAAAATCAACCCACCTAACTTCGACAAGCCGCTTTTCGGACGCCATCGGCAAAAGGCGTATCTCGTCCGCCAGCCGGCTTGGCGAGTACGATTCGTCGTCCAGCACTGTGCGGTCGATGCTTTCGGCGCCGCCTGAGCCGCAGACCGCCTTTTTAAGCCTTTCGGCATAAGCTCGGGCGAGGTATTCCTCCTCACCGAAAAAAAAGTATGCGCCTTCGGCCCCCTTTTTTATCGCGCGGTCAAACTCTGAGGGGGTCAAAACCGGGTTTGCCGCAGCGCCCTGCCGCGCTTTCGCGCCCGCGCCACCTAAGCCTCTCATAGCTCCAGCGGGGCGTCCGAAAGCTCGGACGCTCTTTCGGCGATCGGCTTATAATCTATCTCCAGACGGTTGCGCTCGGTCGTCAGTCCCCGCAGCTCGACGGTATAATCGAGCGCGATGCGCCCGGACTGGTTTTTGTACTCGTTTTCGACCGTGTGCGTGTTTATGATAAGCTCGATTGGCATATACCCGGTGTTATAGATGCAGTGCTGGCGGCGTTCGTCTTCGCTGAACCTGCAGGCTGTCGCGCCGCTTCCAGTACGCACCATCGTAACGGTGCCGGGCTTTTTGCGCGAGAACGAGAGCGTCGTGCTCGACTGCTCAAAGCCTAGCTCCTCGACTTCGCTGTAGGTCAGCGAAACCGTCTCGCCGTCGTCTGACAATACGCCGTCGGTTTTATATTCTATCACCTCGACGTCGGGAGCCTGCTCCTCGCCGTCGAAGCCCGGCGGCATATCCATATCGTCTTCGTCCGGCGTAAGGTCGCGGATTTGCGACGTTATGCTTACGCGGACGGGGATGCCTTTCGGCATGCCCTTATTTCTATTTATATTTTTACTATTTTTCATAATAGCTATATTGTACTCCCGCCTTCTGCTATTGTCAAGAAACAATATGCAAGCCAGCGGCAAACGTTTCCAGCTCCTGTATGCATTTTAGCTCGTCAAATTTCGCGCCTCTTGCGCCGCAGTCTATACATCGTACCAGGTTTTGCCCATCGCGGTTTCGGCGACCAGCGGGACGGTGAGGTTTGCCGCGTGCTCCATTTTGTCCCGCAGGATTTCGGCGGCGCGCTGCGCGCAGCTTTCATGCGCCTCGACGAGCAGCTCGTCGTGCACTTGGAGTATCAGCCGCGCGTCGAGCCCCTCTTCCCTCAGGGCGCGGTCGACGTCTATCATCGCGCGCTTTATAATGTCCGCCGCCTCGCCTTGGATCGGGCTGTTCATCGCCACCCGCTCTCCGAACGCGACGAGTTGCTTCTTTTTTGCGGCAAGCTCAGGTATATACCTGCGCCTGCCCCAGCGCGTTGCGACATACCCCTGCTGGTGTGCGAGCGCGACGGTGCGGTCTAGGTACTCACGTACTTTAGGATAGGTGCGGAAATAGCTCTCTATATAAGCAGCCGCTTCCTTACGGCTGATGTGAAGGTCCTGAGCAAGTGAAAAATCGCTTATGCCATAAACTATGCCGAAATTGACGGCTTTGGCACGCTTGCGCATCTCGGGCGTCACCGCATCCGCCGGCACGCCGAACACCTGGGAGGCGGTAATCGTGTGGATGTCGTCGCCGCGCAAGAAGGCGCCGATCATGTTCTCGTCGCCTGATATGTCGGCGAGCAGCCGTAATTCTATTTGCGAGTAGTCCGCGCCGACAAGCACATATCCGTCCTCGGGCACGAAAAACCTTCGCAGCTCGCGCCCAAGCTCCGAGCGCACGGGGATATTCTGCAGGTTCGGCTCGGTAGAAGACAGCCTGCCGGTCGCTGCGACTGTCTGTTTGAAGCTAGTGTGCACACGCCCGCGCTCGTCCGCGACGGCGAGCAGGCCCTCGGTGTAGGTCGAGCGCAGCTTTGTGACATGCCGGTATTCGAGCAGGCAGCTTACTACTTCGGAATACGGGCGCAGCCGCTCGAGCGTTTCGGCGTCGGTTGACCAGCCGGTCTTTGTTTTTTTGCCCGAAGGCAGTCCTAGCTTTTCAAACAATACTTCGCCGAGCTGCTTTGGCGAGTTGAGGTTGAACTCGTAGCCAACCATGTCGTATATCGCGCGAGCATAGGCGTCTGCCATCTCGGAAAGCTGCTTTGAAAACTCGGCGATACCTTGCCGGTCGATTTTAAATCCCGCGCGCTCCATGCGGTAGAGCACCTCGGCTAGCGGCAGCTCTATTTCGTAAAACAGCTTTTCCTGCCCGCTTTCGGCAAGCGCGCGGGATAGCGGCTCGCGCAGCCGGTCGGCGACGGCGCACGCCCGTGCGGATGCGGTCATGCCGCCGAGGTAGCGGTCGGAGAGTTTCACAAGGTCATACGAGTTTGCGCCGGAGTCGACGACATATGCCGCAAGCAGAGTGTCGAAAACGGGGCAAAGCTCGGTTATGCCATATCTTAAAAGCGCGTGTCGCAGCGCTTTGGTATCATGCGCGCTGATTTTGTGGGAAGCGAAAAAGCCTGCCGACTCCGCCGCGAGGCAGGCGTAAAGCTCGTCGCCCGCGCAGGCGTATACGGTGCCTTCCAACAGCTCTACCGTCCAAACCTTTTCCCGGTCGAGCCCGGCAAACTCTGCGCCCGAAAGCGCCTTCGGCTCCGCTAATGCTACAGGCGCCGGTTCCGCCGCGGATTCTACCGCAATTTCCCCGCGGAGGCCTAGTTTGTCGATTAGGCTTGTAAACTCAAGCTCGGAAAAAAGCGCGAGCAGCTCTGGCTTTTTGTAGCCTTCGTATTTTGCCTCTTCCAGACTAAATGGCAACGGCGCGTCGCTCGAGATTTGCGCAAGCCGGCGCGAGATGAATGCCGACTCTTTGCCCTCGGCAAGTTTTTGGTTGACGCTTGCCGAAACTTCGGGTACCGGTAGCTTCGAGTAAAGGTTCTCGAGCGTGCCGTATGCTGCGATGAGCTTCGCCGCGGTCTTCTCGCCTATACCTTTGACGCCCGGAATGTTGTCGGAGGTATCGCCCATCAGCGCTTTCGCGTCGACGTAATGCTCGGGCGGAACGCCATAATCGGAGATAAAGCGCTCGCGGTCGTATACTACCGTCTCGCGTGTCTTGGCGTATAAGACTTTGACGTTTTCACTTATAAGCTGCATCGCGTCGCGGTCGCCTGTCGCAAGAAGGACGGTAAACTCCGGGTATCGCTCCACCTCTTTTGCGAGCGTGCCGAGTATGTCGTCGGCTTCCCAGCCGGGCAGCTCGCATATTTTATATCCCAGCGCCTCGGCTACCCTTTTCGCGTATGGCAGCTGCACCGCCAGCTCGTCGGGCATGCCTTTGCGCGTGGCTTTGTAACCGTCGTAAAGCTGGTGCCTGAAAGTTGGCGCTGATGTGTCGAACGCCGCGACGGCGTAGTTTGGCTTATATGTCTCGAGGTGCTTTAGCAACGAGGTCGTAAAGCCGTATACTGCGTGAGTGTAAAGCCCTGCGGAGTTTGTTAGCGGCTTTATAGCATAAAACGCGCGGTTGAGCAGGCTGTTACCGTCAACCACAAGCAGGGTCTTTTTGGTATCCATCAGTGTCTTTCACCCCGGTTTAAAATCGAAATTAATTTTGCCGCCGCGGCATCTTTTATGCCTGCGACAGTTTACCGCAGATTATATTGTATCCCTCAAATATGACTCAGTAACGAGCATTTTTCAACATAACTGTTAAATGTTTCTTCATTAATATTTTACATTAGCTTGGCGCGATGGGGAACTTTTTTTTTCAAAAAGTTCCCACTAACAATTTCGAGTATTGATTTAAACTGCGTTTGATGGTATCATAATTAAAGCGAAAGACTAATACAAAAACGAGGACAACGAAAGATAGATGAAAACCACAAACGGTAGGCCCGTGCGCGTGCTGCTTGTCTACCCTGATTATACCGACCGCGACCAGAAATACAGGGGCACCGGCGGAAACTATAGCGAGGGTCTTGCCTCAATTTCGGCAGTGCTCAAACGCGCTGGGCACCAGGTCAAGCTCATGCACCTTTTGTATCTTTACTCCGAGGAGGAGTACAAGCGCAAGCTGCGTGAGCTTGGCGAGTTTGACATCGTGGGCTTTACAGTGCGCACCACGGCTTTCCCCGACGTTAAAGAGTATATAAGATGGACGCGCGAAGCGTGCCCCGACGTGTTTATCATCTGCGGCGGCTACCACTGCACGCTAGTGCCCGACGAGGTTATCGCGGTAGACGGAGTCGACTGCGTCTGTGTCGGCGAAGGCGAGCTGGCGCAGCTCGAGCTGTGCGACAAAATGCGCGACGGGATCGACTACACCGACACCCAAAGCCTATACTTCAAGCTGCCCGACGGTACGATAAAGAAAAACCCGGTGCGCCCGCTGCTCGAAAACCTCGACGAGCTTCCCATACCAGACTTTGAGCTTTTCGACTACCCGAATCTCGAGCATTCGAAGGTGGGCACGGCCATCGTCGTGCTGAGCCGCGGCTGCTTTTACAACTGCACCTACTGCGGCAACGGCAACTTCCGCAAAGTTTACCCCAACAAAAAGCACTACGCGCGCTTCAGGTCGCCCGAAAACTCGATACTATACCTCAAGACGCTGCTTGAGAAGTACCCGTTTATCAATACGATTAACTTCCGCGACGCGATTTTCAACATGTTCCCCGACTGGTTTGACAAGTTTATCGAGCTTTACAAAAAGGAAATCGGATTGCCGTGCACGGGGAACATACGGTTTGACATCCTCACCGAGGACACCGTCCGCCGCATGAAAGAGGCGGGCTTTTACACCATCGACATGGGGCTCGAGAGCGGCGACCAAGAAATGCGCTTTAAGCTTTTGCGCCGCTACCAAACCGACGAGATGATAATCCGCTGCTCCGAGTGGTTCCACAAGTACGGCATTACGCAGCTCACATATAACATCATAGGCTTGCCGCATGAGGACATCCACAAGGCGCTAAAGACCATAAAGCTCAACGCGAAAATAAAGAGCGACCGGGTTATCCCGAACATTTTTTACCCCTACGAAGGCACACCTCTTTACGATATATCAAAGCAGGCGGGGTTTATACCCGAAGGCGACTACACAAAGCGCCGCGTGCCGCTCGTGCAGCCACAGTTCCCCGAGGAACAGGTGCTGTTTATCGAAGCGTACTTTATGTTCTTTGTCAAGCGCTACAGGCGGGCGTTTTCGCTGCCGCCGGCAATCGGCAAGCCATATGAGAGGCTACTCGACAAATGCGTGACCGGCAAATATGTGCCCTACCGCTTCCTTGTGAAGCTTCACGACGGCTACGCCGCCATGCGGAACCGGGCGAAGGGCTTCCTTATCAACCGCCTGCCGAAACTATACGTGGCGCTGAGGAATATTAAAAACTATAAGCGTGCCAAAACGAAAGTCGAGTCATAAAATGAAAGTGAAACGTATATACTCAATAAACCAAAAAAAATGCATCTCCTGCGGGACCTGCGACGTCGGATGTCCGCAGGGCGCCATACTTATCAGCGGCGAAGGCAAGTTTTCGATAAATTACGAAAAATGTGTCAGCTGCGGCATTTGCTTTAGGGACTGCCCAATCGACGCCATCGAAAAGCGCGAAGAGTAAGCCGCGGCGCGGCATACCCTTTATTAGCGCCTTTGGCAACAGCCGGCAACAATGGGCGGACAGGATGCGGCTTTTTTAAAAAAGCATTGACAAAAGGGATAGCATAGTATAAAATATAAGCAAGCGGGATATAAAAAAAGACGTCCGCATATTGCAAGAATTACGGCGCACGCCCCGCGGACGCGCGCCCATAACACGGAGGGCCTCCTATGGCAGACGAGCTTTTTGAGGGCGACATCCTCACCCTCACAGACGAAGAGGGCAACGAAAACCAGTTCGAGGTTATTGGTACCCACGAGCTGAACGGCATCACCTATATGGCACTTGTGCCGTATGACGAAAAGGGCGATGACCGCGAGGAAGCCGAGTATGTCATCCTTAAGATGGAAATAGACGAGAACGGCGAAGAAGTGCTCGTCACCATCGACGACGACGATGAATTCGACCGCATCGCCGACATTTTTGACGAGAAGCTGTTTGAGGAAATCGACTACGACGACGAGGACGAATCTGACGAAGATTTCGACGAAGACGAGGAATAACCCGGCAGTCGCCGGTAGCAATATTTTGGCAGTTTTGTGCATATAATTATTAGCGGCGCCGGTCCCCGCCAAGGGGCGGCTGCCTGTAACCTGCCTGGTACGTGACACCGGTAAATTAAACCCGCAAAATTTCAGTGGAGCCCGGGCTTCTGCGCCGGGTATGCAGACCTCCTCCCCCGCCCTGCCGTGGCACGGCGGTAAGGAGACGTTGGGAGCACGAAAGCGCAGAGAGGGCACCAACCTTGCGAGGAGCAGGGTTCGTTAATTTCCGGTCGCATCTTCGGATGCGTGGCACGGCCGGGTGGGGCAAATGATTTGTGCACCTTTGCCCATCGTTTTTAGTGGGTTTTTGTGCTGTTCAAAGCGACGGGATAACCTTTTGTGGGTTATCCCGTTAGTTTTATAGGGGTCAACAATATTCCGGAAAGGGTGTGTGATATGGCGCACAAGAGAGTTATTCTTTTCGACGGGACAAGCCTTGACGGTTGGTATTCAAGGCACGACCGCGGGCCTGTCCGCTGGAAGCTCGAGGACGGCATTTTAACTGTCGGTCGCGGCGATATCGTTTCGAAATATGAGTTCGGCGACGCGCACATCCACCTCGAGTTCCGCGAGCCCGACATGCCGAACGCGCACGGGCAAGGAAAAGGCAATAGCGGCGTTTATGTGCATGGCTGCTACGAAATTCAAGTGCTCGATTCCTATGGCATCGAGCCGCCCACCGACGGCGACTGCGCCGCGATTTACGGCATGTACGCGCCCCTTACCAACGCATGCCTGCCCCCGCTTGAGTGGCAAACCTACGACATCTATTTCCGCGCGCCACGCTTTGAGGGCGACAAAATTGTCGAGTGCGCGCGTATGACACTCTTGCAAAACGGCGTCGTGGTACATAACAACGTCATTTTGCCGCGCACTACTCCCGGCGGAATCTTCGACCGCCCGGTCGCCCGCGGCCCGCTGCTTCTGCAGGACCACGGCTGCCCTGTGTCGTATCGGAATATTTATATCGAGGAACTTTAAATATGAAGGGTACTCATTGAAAAGTCCCCTACAATATCCGTGCCGCCTACTCGGGCCCCTTGCCCGAGCGGCGGCTTTTAGTTTTATAGAATATCGGCACGGACGCTCGCCTCGCTTCATATACTGATATACGAACGCAAAGGCCGCAAGCATGCGCGGCCCGCAGGAGGTGACAACAACAAAGTGCAAAACGGCTCAAGAAATGGCAGGGGTGAAGGCCGCCGGACCGACTATATGCCTTTTGACGGCGGGCCGTCGCCATACGTTGTCCCAATGAGAAGCGAGGTTCTGCGCAACGACAATTTCCGTGCCGCGGTTTGGACTGGCGATAACCTTCAAGCCACTGTCATGAGCATCCCGCCTGGCGAAGATGTCGGGCTTGAGATGCACCCTGACGTAGATCAGTTTTTCTACATACTGCTTGGCCGCGGGAACGCGCTAATGGGCGATTCAATGGATAGCATTACCACCGAGGCGCCGCTCATCGCAGGCGATGCAGTTTTCGTCCCCGCCGGGACGTGGCATAACATAGTCAATATCGGGCGCACTCCGCTGAAGTTTTTCACCATCTACGCGCCGCCCGAACATCCGCACGGGACTGTCCACACCACAAAAGCCGAAGCCGAGGAGGCCGAAGGGACCGGGTAAGCTTTCGCCGCTCCGCAAAAGGCCCTTCCCTCTTTCGGTAGGGAGCGTGCTTTTTGCGCGCTCCCTTTTTTGTTTTGCAAGTTTGTGCCGGTGCTTATTCTGGTCTTGATTTATCGGCACTCTTATGTTATACTTGCTAAAGCGGTTATTTTTTTACCATGTGAAGCGAACTTCTGCCCGGCGGGGGAAGCATGGAAAACGAAAGCCCTCATTTGTCAAAATGCAGCGCTAGAATACCCGGCTTCGGTAAAACCCGAGGTGGGGGAGGCCTTAGTTTTGCCCTGTCGGGAAATAGAGGCGCCGCCGCAATAAGGTGGCTGCTTTTCGCGCTTTTATCAGCCGCAAGGTTTTGCGCTTTGGGCGCAAAGTACTATCCGCAGCTTGACGACTATATCCAATATTACAAATACACGGCGCTCTGCTCGCCCCCAGAGGCGGTAATAAAGTACGGAATGCTAGCCGCGCGGCCGCTTTCAAACGCTGCTGACGTGTTCGTTTGGGCGAAATTTTGGCCTAACCTTTTTTGGGCGGTTATTATAATCTCGATTCTTTACGCCGCCTCCGCGTTGCTTTTTTTAGAGGTTTTCGCCGCGCTCTTCCCTTCTTTTTTCAAGGGCGGCGGGACGGCGTTTCTTCTCTTTTATTTGCTTTTGCCGCTCAACATCGAGGGCACGTATTGGCTTTCAGCATCGACAAGAGTTGTAAGCGGGCTGTTTTGGGCTTCGCTTTCGGCACGGTTATTTGTGCGCTGGCTTGAAGGCGGAGGCGCGTGGAATGTTTTGGCATTCGCACTTTTTCAGCTTTTGGCAATGGCTTCGTACGAGCAGTCGCTGATGCTCTCCGCCGCGCTAACATTGATGATTGCGTACCATTACCGCAAAAAAAGCGGTAGGCGCGCGCTTTTTACGCTTGTAACACTGTCGAATGGGCTTTTATATTGGGCTTTTGTCTTGCAATTTCGCGAGAACAGCCCCCTTTACTCCTCGGCGTATGAAGCGGTGCTGCCGCATACCGCTTACTTTTGGCACACGCAGCTGCCGCATGTGCTAAAGCAGTTTGCCGCGGCTTTCGTAGGCGGCGGGGTGATGACGCTGGCTAAAGGCGCGCTGCGAGGGGCGGTACTAGTAATTGGCGCAAAGCCATGGTTTTTAGTAATCACGCTTTTATGCTCGGGGCTTGTGGCGTTATATTTGATTTTTTCCGGTACAATCGCCGCCGCAAGCGGGACAAGCCGTAACGCATACGGTTCAGACAGCAATGCGGGCGCCGAAAGCTCTATTTTTCCGCTTCTTTTCGGGCTAATCCTTGCGGCTGCGCCGCTTGCGCCTCACGTGATTAAGGCGAACCCTTGGTTTTCGCTGCGCGGAACGGTCACAAGCTTCCCAGGGCTGGGGCTGTGCCTTATGGCGCTTGGTAGCCCGGTTTTGCGGAGGGCAAAGCAAAGCCGCGCTTTTTATCGAGCCGCTGCAGGGGCGTCGGCAGCGTTTGTGGCTTTATGCTTTTTCGCCGCTGCCTCGGAGCTTGAGGATTACAGGCTCACTTATGAGAATGACCAAGCCGTAATGGCCGCGATTGCGGATGCGATTGACCTTGTGTCAATAAAAGGCAGGGTGGCACTGCTAGGCGTAATGCCAAATTACCTGCCCGACCAAAACTATTACTACCACGAGCACATACACGGCGTAACCGAAAGCGACTGGGCGCTCTCCGGCGCGCTTTACGCATACAGCGGCGGAAAGCTCGACCCTGCCGCAAGGTTTGTGCCGCTTTATGGCGACGCCGCCGAGCAGGTGCTTTCCGGCGAGATTGGCGGCTTTGATGAAATCTACATTTACGACTCGGACACCGGGCTTGTGCGCGCGGATATAAATCGATAGAGTACACTCGAAAGTCAGGAGAATTGTCAGTAAAATGAAAAAGCTTTTTACCTCGGAATCGGTTACCGAAGGGCATCCCGACAAAATGTGCGACCTTATCTCGGACGCGATACTCGACGAGTATTTGCGCGCAGATCCGTACGCGCGAGTCGCGTGCGAGACCACTACCACGACGGGCATTGTCTGCGTGATGGGCGAGATCACCTCGAAAGCTTATGTCGACATACCCGCCGTAGTGCGCAATACCATTCGCGAGATAGGCTACACTCATGGGGAATTGGGCTTTGACTTTAACACTTGCGCCGTTATAACATCAATCCACGAGCAGTCGCCCGATATCGCGCAGGGGGTAAACTGCGCGCTTGAGGCGAGGGTTGGCGAGATTACCGACGGCTATGACATCGGCGCGGGCGACCAGGGCATGATGTTCGGCTTTGCGGCAAACGAGACGACGGAGCTTATGCCGCTGCCGATTTCGCTTGCGCACAGGCTCTCTAAAAGGCTTGCCGAAGTGCGCAAATCCGGCGAGCTATCCTATTTGCGCCCCGATGGCAAAACACAGGTTACAGTAGAGTATGACGGCGCCCGCCCTGTCCGCGTGGACGCGATTGTGGTATCCACCCAGCACGACCCAGAAGTGGAGCTTGGCAAAATTAAAGAGGATATTATAAGCCATGTCATCAAGCCCTCTATCCCCGATGGGCTGCTTGACGAAGACACGAAAATCTTTGTCAACCCCACCGGCAGGTTTGTCATCGGCGGGCCGATGGGCGACACAGGTCTGACCGGCCGCAAGATTATCGTCGACACATACGGCGGCTACTCGCGGCACGGCGGCGGCGCGTTTTCAGGCAAGGACCCGACCAAAGTCGACCGCACCGGCGCATATGCGGCGCGCTATATCGCTAAAAATATAGTTGCGGCAGGCCTCGCCGACAAATGCGAGGTCCAGATCGCCTATGCGATAGGCGTAGCGCGTCCCGTTTCGGTTATGATCGAAACATTCGGGACGGCAAAATGCGACGAGGGGCAAATAGTCAATAAGGTGCTCGAGAAAGTCGACCTGCGGCCCGCAGCGCTTATCGACCGCTTTAATTTGCGCCGGCCCATTTACAAGCAGCTCGCTGCATACGGGCACATGGGCCGCGAGGACCTGCGCGTGCCGTGGGAAAACCTCGACCTCGCACAAAGCCTTTAATAGTCGCGCCGCAGGCAACCGCGGCAAGAGGTTTTGCTCACTTATAAGCTACTAAACCAAGCGGCAAAATCCCAGGCTTTTGCCCCATGCGGATTTGCCGCTTTATGGCAGCTTTTCTGAGCCCGCATACCCTGTATATGGGTGAGGGTTATGCAGGAGCTCTCGGTGCTGCTTGAGATTTTTGTGGCAGTGTTCGCCGTTTACGGATTTTACATGCTACTTAAGGAATGGTTAAAGCTTTGATGCTGGACGATACCGACGGGAAAAATTCAGCCGAGCTTGTTGAGATGTCCGGGCTAGTCGAGCGGATAATTTACCAAAACGAAGAGACCGGATACACCGTCTGCGACCTTTCAAACGAGTCCGGCGAGCTTGTGACGCTCGTCGGGATAATGCCCTTCTTGACGGAAGGCGAGACGATAAAAGCGCTCGGCCGCTGGGAGGTGCACTCCAGCTATGGCAGGCAGCTTAAGGTCGAGTATTACGAAAAAGAGCTGCCCTCCTCTACCCCGGCTATTTTAAAATACTTGTCCTCGCGCGCGGTGCGGGGCATAGGGCCGGTAACCGCCAAGCGCATTGTGGACAAGTTCGGCGAGGACACGTTTGACGTTATAGAAAACCACCCTGAGATGCTCGCGGAAATCCCGGGCATTTCCCGCAAAAAGGCAGAGGAGATTTCCGAGCACTTCCGTGCTCAGTTCGGCGTCCGCAGCGTTATGATGTTCTGCCGCGACTTTGTCGGACCGGCTGCAGCTCTGAAGATTTACCAGCGCTGGGGCGCGGGTGCGGTCGATATAATCCGCCAAAACCCTTATATCCTCTGCGAGGAGATACCCGGAGTAGGGTTTGTGCGTGCCGACCGCATAGCGCGCTCGATCGGCTTTGCCGCCGACGCGCCCGAGAGGGTTTCGGCGGGGATATGCTACATTTTGCGCTATAACGCAGAAACAAGCGGTCATGTTTGCCTGCCAGAGGACAAGCTCGCCGAGGTCGCGGCAAGCCAGCTTGGGACGAGCGCCGAAAAGGTCGCGTCCGCTATGGACGCGCTTGAGGCCGTGGGCAAAATAGCGCGCACAGAGATTCTGGGCAAGCGCTATTTGTATCTTAAGGAATACCGAGACGCCGAGCTTTACATCGCGCGGCGACTGCGCGAGCTTGACAAGCTTTGCGTGCCGCTTGACACGTCGGATATCGAGAGGTTTATCAGCCAGCTTGAACTTGAGCTTGATATAAAATACGCCTCCGGTCAGCGCAGGGCGATTGAAGCCGTAATGACGCATGGCGTAACGATTCTAACCGGCGGGCCGGGAACCGGCAAAACGACGGTTATTCGAGCCGTTTTGACGGTATTTGACAGGATTGGCTTCAAAAGCGCTCTCGCCGCTCCGACCGGCAGGGCGGCAAAGCGGATGTCGCAGGCAACGATGCGTGAGGCGAAGACCGTCCACCGGCTGCTTGAGATGGACGCGTCGGGCGGCAGGGACCGGCCAGTGTTCCGCCGCGACGAGCGGACACGGCTTGAGGAAGACGTTATCGTCATCGACGAGGTGTCGATGATGGACTGCCTGCTCACCGAGGCGCTGCTCCGCGCTATAAAGCCGGGCGCGCGGCTAATTTTAATTGGCGACGCCGACCAGCTTCCTTCGGTCGGCGCGGGCAATGTGCTCTGCGACCTTATCGAGAGCGGGCAGTTTGAGACCGTGAAGCTCACCGAGGTCTTCCGCCAAGCGGGCGAGAGCCTCATTGTTACAAACGCGCATGCGATAAACCGCGGCGAGTACCCAAATCTCACCTCCAACCGCAGCGACTTTTTCTTTATCGCGCGCGAGCGGGAGAGCGATATTGCAAAGACAATCGCCGAGCTGTGCGCGGTGCGGCTTCCGCGCAAGTTCGGAGAGGCGATACGGTCCGGGATTCAGGTTATCACCCCCTCACATAAGGGCGAGGCGGGGACTGCTGCTTTGAACGCCCTGCTTCAGGACACGCTCAACCCTCCGGCGCCGGGAAAACGCGAAAAAAAGATGCGTGGCGTCGTCTTCCGCGAAGGCGACCGCGTAATGCAGACACGCAACAACTACGACATTGTCTGGGAAAAGGACGGCGTAAGCGGGATTGGCATTTTCAACGGCGATATCGGAATAATCAAAGAGATAGATTTCTCCGAGGAGACTGTAGCCGTAAGCTTCGACGAGCGGATAGCGGTTTACGATTTTTCGATGCTCGACGAGCTTGAGCACGCCTATGCAATTACGGTGCACAAAAGCCAAGGCAGTGAGTACCCCGTCGTTATAATCCCCGCCTATGCTGCGCCAAGGCAGCTTTTAACGCGCAACCTCCTTTACACTGCGGTGACGCGCGCGCAAGAGATGGTTATAATCGTAGGGCGGGCCGACATAATCGCGGCAATGGTAGACAACAACCGCCCGGCAAAGCGATACACGGGGCTTAGGTACCTGCTTGAGTCTGGAGAGATAAATTAATTGTCGCATCGGGAACAGAGGTTTTGTCGATGAAGAGGGATATCGGCATAGATGTTGGCACGAAAAACACGTATATATATGCCGTTGCGCATGAAAATGTAAGCTGCGAGCCGTCAGCGGCGGCGGTCGAGGCGGCGTCGGGCGCGGCGATAGCGCTTGGCGCCGAGGCAAGGCGCATTTGCATGCGTACACCGGGCGGCTCAAGGCTAATATATCCGCTTGCTTCGGCGGACGCCGATTCGCGCGTGGATTTCGAAGCGCGCCTGCTCGGCTATCACACCGCGCGGCTGCGCAAAGGGATATTCCGGCGCCCGCGCGTGGCGGTGGCGGTTCGGCCCGACATCTCGGACGCAGAGGAGGAAACGCTGACGTCGGCGGTGCTCGAGGCGGGGGCGCTCGAAGCGGTGCTTGTCGACGCGCCAATCGCGGCGGCGGCAGGCGCTGGGCGGGATGTCTACTCAAAGAACCCAACTGTGGTCGTGGACGCCGGCGCGTCAAAGACCTACGCGGCGATTGTCGCCGAGGGAGCCGTGAAGTATTATATCGAGACGCAGACCGCCGGCGACCACATTGACTTTGCTATTTCCGATTACATAAGAAACAAATACCGGATTGTAGTGGCGCCTGATGTCGCCGAGAACCTTAAGAAAATGTACGTGACCCTCGAGCCGGGGCATTTGGAAAAGCAGGCGGAAATCGTCGGGACGAGCGCGCTCAGCGGGCTGCCGGTAAAGGTCACGGTACGCGCGTCCGAGCTTTCTATGGCGGCGCTCGTGCCCGCTATGGCGATTTCTAACCTTGTATGCGACGTGTTTGAAAAAGTTGCTGCCGACTACGGCGACCCGGCTGCGGCGAGCCCCACCGTAATTGTGGGCGGGACCGCAATGCTAGCCGGATTTGCGAAATTTATCGCTTCCGAAACCGGCGTGCGGGCTGTGGTAGCAGATAACCCGCAGGCTTGCACCGCCGTTGGCCTCGCTATGGGTCTGGGTTGATGGGACCATGGTAACTGGCCCCTTTTATTTTTGTGTGGGTTTTGTAGAGAGCTTTTTGAAAAATACTCCCCACACCCTTATAACTTTTTAGCATGAGCGGCGATGAAGGTGATGAAAAAACAAATATAAACGGCGGAGCTTTATAGCATCCGCCGTTTTGGTATATTTACAATATGCTAACAAATTTTGCCCCAAATGAGGGTATAATCTTACTTAGAAGCCTCGTAGCCGAGCCAGCTCCGGATAAGCTCGACTATCCGGAATTTCAGCTTATACCGCGGCGTTTCGGACTCGGTCAAAATCTTTATCTGGTAAGGCGTAAAACCAACTGCTTTGAGCTTTTCGGTATACTTTTCGGCGCTCGCCGTGCAGAGCGGCGGGAAAAGCACGCACCACCAGTTTTCCCCGCTCGCGTCTCCGAGCAGCACGCGCAGCGACATGTATGTTCCTGCGGGCAAATAAAACCCCTCATAATCGCGGCGCGGATAATACTCGTACCCGAGCGTCACCTTTGCGCCGTATTCAAACCCGTTTTCGGTAAGTACACGTTCCGCAGCCGCTTCAAGGAGCGAGATGCTGCCCTCTATTATGGCGCGCGCTTCTGCTTCGCTTTTTACGCCATAAAGCAGCGGCTCGGCTTCGCTTAATATCGCGTCGCGCACCTTGAGTTTTACCGCCTGGTCCTCCGCCGAGTTGGAGTTTGCAATCACGTGCAGGCGGATGACGCCGTCGTAAATCGACCGCTCTCCGTGGATGGGCAGCGCGGCGAGTATCGCGGTTAAAACTAGCGCCGCGACGGGAATAAGTACTTTTATTTTTACATCCTTTTTTTCGATTTGCATCTTCCGCATACCCCGTAAAACCTTTTTACAGTTTATTGTTTGCCATAATGCGGCAATTTATGCATCGGAGCACAAGTTTTTATGGAAAAAATTGAAGTACGCGGCATAAATTTTGACAGCTTAAGCATGGCGGAGGCGGTAGAGTGCTGCAGGTGCTGGCTAACCGAACCCGGACGCACCAATCCGGCGGTTATTTACACGCCAAACGCGGAGATTGTCCAGCTCTGCGTCGAGCAGCCGGAAATCCGGGAACTTATAAACTCCGCGGACCTTATCGTGCCCGACGGCAGCGGAGTCGTGTTGGCGTCAAGAATTTTAGGCAGGCCGCTGAAAAAAGGCAAAGTTGCCGGCGTCGAGCTGTCGGAGAATGTAATCGCGCTTTGCGCAAAGCTCGGCCTTGGGGTTTATATCCTCGGCGGCAAGCCCGGCGTTGCGGACGCCGCGGCGGAAAAGCTTAAAGCAAAATACCCGGGCCTTGTTATTTCAGGCACGCACGACGGCTATTTTACCGACGACGCCGGAATCATAGCCGAGATAAACCGGTCAGGCGCGGCGTTTTTAGTCGTCTGCCTCGGCGCGCCAAGGCAGGAGAAATGGATTGCCGCGCATAGGCATGAGCTAAACGTCAAGCTCGCCGGAGGGTTTGGCGGCAGCGTCGACATTTTCGCGGGCACGGCAAAGCGCGCGCCGAAAATTTTCGTCAGGCTCGGGCTTGAGTGGTTTTACCGGCTTTGCCGCGAGCCAAGGCGCATCGGCCGCATGATGAAGCTTCCGAAATTCGTGTTTGGCACCATCGCCGTGCGGATGCGCGGCGGACGAGAGCCTGCGGGCGGATAAGCGGGTATAATATTTGGCGCTATTTATTGACAAATCCAGCGCCCTGTGCTATATTACGGTTGCATTTATATAAATGGAGGTAATAATATGAAATACGTTTGCAGCGTATGCGGCTATGTGTACGACGAAGAGAAGGGCGAACCCGACGCCGGTATAGCCCCTGGCACCAAGTGGGAGGACATACCCGACGACTTCGTATGCCCCGTTTGCGGTGCGCCTAAGGATGCTTTTGAAAAATCCGACGAAGAATAAGGGATGAGGAATGAAGTATCCAAATCTGGCGATAGAAAACATAATGACGCGGCGCAGCATCCGCTCGTTTACCGAGCGGAGAATATCGCGCGCCGACCTTGAGGTTATCGCGCGCGCAGCATGCTATGCCCCAAGCGCGAACAACTCGCAGGTATGGCAGTTTACCGTGTTGCACGACCGCGAAAAGATCGCCGAGCTCGCCGCCGCGGTGGCAGGCGCGCTCGGACGCGGGAGCGACTACAACTTCTATAAGCCCGACGCATTTATCATCTGCTCCGTGCCGAGGGACTACAGGCTCGGGCGCGAGGATTGCGCCTGCGCGCTGCAGAACATTTTCCTCGCCGCGCACTCGCTCGGTATCGGCTCGGTTTGGATCAACCAGGTCAGCGCGACCTGCGACAACGAAAAGGTCCGCGCGGTGCTGGACAAGTTCGGCGTGCCGAATGACCACGTCGTATGGGGCTGCGCTGCGCTCGGCTATCCCGAAGGCCCGTCAGGCTGGGAGACCGAGAAAAAGCTCTCCGCCATCCATTTCGTCGATTAAGCGCAAAACTAAACTCGCGGCGCCGGTTATGGCTGCCCGCTCGCACCCGATCGTGCGGCGGACGCCGGGCACGGCGCCGCGATATTTTGTTTTATCGTCGACCCAATATGCGGGTGCAGTTATGCAGCTTTTGCAGGAAGATTTTTCTTTTGCTCGATTTTGGAGCCGTCAAGCGCGTACGACGCCGCGCGAGCTACGCTGAGAGCGAAGTTAAGTAGCTCGGCGATATAAATCGTCGCCGTATATCCTGTAATGCCGAGCCCGGGCACAAGCAGCCAAACGAGCAGCGCGCTCACCGCCGCGTCGAGGATGTTCACTTTCATCGAGTACACCTGCTCGCCCAGGCCTTTCAGCGCGCAATCGGTGACGATGTCAAGGTACATCACCGGCACGAGCGGCACCATCGTCCGGATAAACCCGCCCGCCTCCGCGTTTTTGTAAAGCGACATGCCCAGACGGTCCGCCCAAATCCACAGCACCGCGGAGGTCACTAATGCGTAAATAAGCGCGGCTAAAAAGGCGCGCGTTATAATCCGCCTGACAAGTCGATAGTTCCCCTGCGCTTTCGCCTCGGCAAGCTCGGGCACGAGCAGCGACGAGTAAGAGTACAGTATAGACGAAGGCAACAGCACCAAAGGCAGCACCATGCCGTGTAGCACCCCATACGAGGCGAGCGACGACTCGTGCCCCGCGCCGTACTTTTTCAGCCCGCGCGGCACAAGGATATGCTCAATCGTCACCAAAGCGGAGCGCACATACGCAGAAACCGAAAGAGGTACCGTTACCGATAAAAGTAGCGAGATTCCGCCCCTTCCTTTGCCCTCCCCTTCCGGCACAGCCTCCGATTTCGCCTCCTCGCGGCGCACAGGGTCGAGTATGTATAGCGATAGGCTTATAACAAGCGAGGCACCCTCGGCAAGCGACGCGCCCCCTACCACCAGCGCGCACATAAACTCAAGGTCCGAACCGGGGGGAGCGAAAAATGTCAGCGCCGCAGCGGTTATGGTCAGCTTTATAAACTGCTCGAGCAGCTGGGTCGCGGCGTTTTTGTAAACCTTGCGGATAGCCGTAAAATAACCCGAAAGCGCCGAGGAAACCGCAATCGGCGGCAGGCTCACCGCAAGCAGCCGCAGCGACTTTATCGTGCGCGCGTCGCCCAGCCAGACCTTACCGATATAGTCCGCGCCAAGCGTCAGCGCCATGCAGGCGATGCTGCCTGTCACCAGCGCGTGAGCGATACAGTTTTTCATAACCTCGCGCCCACCGCCCGGCAATCCCCGCGCCCGCGCCTCCGCTACGAGCTTCGTCGCGGCAAACCCGACGGCGGAAGTAGCGAACGTCACCGCAAGCATATAGACCGACATCGTCAGCGAGATAAGCCCCACGCCCGCCGCGCCGAGCCGCGTATTTAAAAACGAGTTCCACGCCACGCCGATACCCCGCAGGAGCAGCGAGGTCGCCGCCAGCGCCGACCCGTTTAGTATAAACCTTGTCAGCTTGTTATACCGGCGTTCGTTTTCCAAGACGCCCTCCACAATTTGGCAATACATTAATCAGAATTACGTAACATCTTATTATGTGGGCCGGATTTTTATGCATATGTACATTTTTCGACATTTTAGCCTAAATTTAAGCCGGCATATTGCGCTTTAGCAAATTAGCTAGTATAATAATTAATCGATTGGTCATTCTAATTTATATTTATAAGGAGCAAAATATGGCTTTCAGCAGCAGTTACCTTGCAGACGTATACGCTAATGTCGAAAAGAGGAACCCGGGCGAACCGGAGTTCCTACAGGCGGTCAGGGAGGTGCTTGAATCTCTCGAGCCGGTCGTCGAGCGCCGGCACGATATTGTAAACGCTGGCATAATCGACCGCATTGTCGAGCCCGAACGTATTGTAACATTCCGCGTCAGCTGGGTTGACGACTCCGCCCGCGTGCAGGTCAACCGCGGCTTCCGCGTGCAGTTTAATTCCGCGATTGGCCCCTATAAGGGCGGGATTAGGTTCCATCCCTCGGTTAACGCGTCGATACTCAAGTTCCTGGGTTTTGAGCAGGTGTTTAAAAACTCGCTTACCGGCCTTCCGATGGGCGGCGGCAAAGGCGGCTCGGATTTCGACCCGAAAGGCAAGTCCGAAGGCGAGGTGATGCGCTTTTGCCAGAGCTTTATGACCGAGCTTTACAGGCATATTGGCGCCGACGTTGACGTGCCCGCCGGCGATATCGGCGTGGGCGCGCGCGAGGTCGGCTATATGTTCGGTCAATACAAGCGCATAACCAACCAGTTTACCGGCGTTTTGACCGGCAAAGGGCTTTCATACGGCGGCTCGCTGGTGCGCAAAGAGGCGACCGGCTACGGGCTTTGCTATCTGACCGATGAAATGCTGCGCCAGCACGGCACGTCGTTCGCGGGCAAGACGGTTGTAATTTCCGGCTCCGGCAACGTCGCGATATATGCGGCTGAGAAAGCGATGCAGCTCGGCGCGAAAGTCGTCGCTATGTCCGACTCGAACGGCTACGTCTACGACAAGGACGGCATCAAGCTCGACGTGGTGCGCCAGATTAAAGAAGTCGAGCGCGGGCGCATTAGGGAATATGCCGAACGCGTGCCCGGGTCTGTATACAACGAAGGCTGCCGTGGCATTTGGGGCATAAAGTGCGACATCGCCCTGCCCTGCGCGACGCAAAACGAGCTTTACGGCGAGGACGCCGTAAAGCTGGTTGAAAACGGTGTCATCGCGGTAGCCGAAGGCGCCAATATGCCCTGCACTCCCGAGGCTATCGAGATTTTCCAGTCCAAAGGCGTGCTGTTCGCGCCCGCTAAGGCAGCGAACGCCGGCGGCGTCGCTACCTCGGGCCTTGAGATGGCCCAAAACTCGCAGCGGCTCCCCTGGTCCTTTGAGGAAGTGGACGCAAGGCTGCATACCATTATGCGCAACATTTATAAGACAATCTCCGAGACCGCGAAAGAGTACGGCTACGAGGGCAACCTCGTCGTCGGTGCCAATATCGCAGGTTTCCTTAAAGTTGCCGACGCCATGATGTGGCAAGGCGTATGCTAAGATAAAAAAATTCGCCCATCCGGCATGGACAAGCCGGACGGGCGTTTTTTTGTGAGGGCTAAGGCAGCTTTTTAGCTACAATATCTCAAGACGCCGCTTGGGAAAGAAACCCAAACAAGGCGTCGCGGATTTCGTAGGTGTTAAATTACGGTAGAAGTCTCGGAATAGTGTTTGGGGGAAACTTCTTTAAAAAAGTTTCCATTAACCACCCTCACCACGAGGCGTTTTCGATATGGCGGTCAATCCAAGCCGCGCGTTCGGTTATAAAGCGCTTCATCGCAGCTATCTCTTCCTCATGCGTTGCGCGGTAGTTCGGGCCCATCAGGTTCGGCCAGACGTATGTCCTGCCGTCCCACTGCTCAGGCCAGCGCGCAAGCGAGCGCTGCAGCGCGTTGCCCAGCATGCCGACATGGTCGTCGATATATTTAAGAAGGTTCTCGTCTTTGAGAATATTTTGCCTAAGCTCCTTCCATACTTCAATATAGCGCTGCTTGAAATACGGGTCTCGCAAGAGGTAGCGGCACAGCGCCATATTCGTCACATACCACCCGCGCGGGTTTGACGCGTCGTTGTAGTCGGCGTTGCCGAACGAGAGGTCATAGTCCCACGCCGGGCCGGCGTAGAGTTTGTCGCCACGCGGCTTGTAGAAGTAAGTCGAGAACACAAACCCGTCGACGTCGCGGATAAGCTCGGTCACCGCGATGTGTTTCACCGTCGAGTCGACGTCGAGGTATTTGCGGTAGCCCGTATTAGGGTCGGTGAAGTTTTCTGAGCGGAGCGCGCGCGTGAAATCTTGCACATAGTTTGATATATATCGCTTCTGCTCCGGCGTCGCCTTGTCGTTGTCCGGGTAGACAAGCACAAACGTGCCGACCTCGGTATTCCAGCTATAGTCGCCGGCTTTGACTTTATCCAGCGCCACTATGTACCCGCCGGTCAGCGCCTCGCCCGAGATGTCTTTATCCGTCATCTTATGGATGTTTACCCGGTTTTCGTCGGGCTTGATTTTCTCTATAAGCGTGTATATGCCCTGATAGTTGAGCGGATTGTTGGGGTTGTCGGTCGAGTTTACGTAGACCTCGCAATACCTCGTGCGCGGGGCATAGCCGCAGACCAAGCTGAAAATATGGTACGACAGCCCGTTGCGGATGAGCGATTTGTCGGCGTATGAGCCGTTGAGCACCCAGTCGTTTTCAGCCGGGAGTCCTAAAAGCGGCAGGTTGTTGTTTTGGCCGTTATATGTTATCGTATGCACCGCGAACTGTTTTTTAGGGAACCCCAGCGACGACTGGCCGCGCCAGCGCACCTCCGCCTCGGTCACTATAGTAGGTTTGTCAGTGGGCTTGTTTGTCTTACCCGAGTCGTAGACATAAATCGTCACGCGCGTGTACCGTTCAGACAGCTCCTGCCCGTGCGTGTCTATGACTATAATAGGCAGGTCGGACTCCTCGCCGAAAAAGGTAGGCGCATTCGGGTCAGTCACTGAAAGCGTAAACACGCGGCTCGCAACGTCGCCCGATACCGCGAAGAAATGGTATTTGCCTGCGGCTTGCGGCGTGAACTTGCCATCTTTTATTTCCGTCAGCGTTACAAAGTCGTTTTCAATTTTATAAAGAGTGCAGTCATTGATGCTGCCGGATATTTGTTTGCCGTCCGGGCCCGCGAGCGCAGCCGTGAAAACTACCGTCTCGCCCACCCGCGCGTAGTTTGCCGCTGCGCCAAGCGTCAATGTGTTCCTTTGCACACCCTCGGTCGCCATTATAACAAACGGGTTTGAGCGCACGTTTTGCACGGTCGCGTAAAGTATATAAAGCCCCGGTTCCTGTGGCTCGAACACGCGGCTGTCTTGTTCTACGCCGTTGACATAAAGCTTGCCCGTCCGGGACGAGCGCGCACCGTTCGATTTGTATGCTGTCGCAATCGCGGTCACCTTCGTGCCTACCTCTACGTTAGGCGTCCCGGCATAAAGTACCACGCGCGCGACGTCGGAGTCGAACACCTGCACCTCGATGACATTGCTGCGAATTCCGTTGCAATAAGCGTAAAGATTATAAAAACCTGGGACATTCGAGAAAAACACAGGCGAGTCGAGCGGTTTGCCCTGCGCGTAATACTCAAACTCGACGCCCGGCACCACATTGCCGTCAGCGTCGGTCGCTACAGCCGTTATGTATATCGCTTCTGCTCCGCTCGACGGGATTTTTTCTTTGTCAACCGTTATAGTCACCGCGGCGACCCGCTCCTCAGGCTTTGCCTCCGTCTGTACTTCAGGCTCGGTATCTATGTCTGCCGCGGCGTTATTATTGCACGAAGTAAGGTTAAAAGCTGCCAGCACAGCCAACAAAAGCAGTGCCGCCCATTTTCGCCAAAGCCACATCTTTTTTCTCATCCAAGCTCCAGGCAGTAAAGATTTACTAAGATTATATAATATTTTTGCCCTATTTGCAACAACAAATCGCTACAGTTGAAGTCGTAAAATGATAAAAAGTAAAAAGGCACAAGCCAAAAACTTCACCCCCTTTGCCCGCCGGCATTGACTTTCGGGACGGGCGACATTATAATAGGCAATGAAGTAAAGTATATAGGGAGAAAGCGAAGTTGATTTTTGCGGTTGACAGGCTTGAGGGCGACTATGCGGTCTGCGTGGCAGCGCCAGACCCCAAAAGCCGGGAGATTGTGTTCTCGCTGCCGGTGCCGCTTTTCCCCTCCCCGCCCCGCGAAGGAGATGTTTATAGGCTTTCTCTTGAGCCAGAGCCCTCCCTGCGCGAGCAAAAGGAGCAGGCGGCAAAGGAAAAGCTAAACAAGCTTTTTGGCAAAGATAAATCACAAAAAGGGGATAAGCAAGATGAAAACTAAAGCGGTGCGCCTATACGGCGTCAACGACCTTCGCCTCGAAGAGTTCGAGCTTCCGCCGATAAAAGACGATGAGATACTGGCGCACATCGTTTCCGACAGCATATGCATGTCCACCCATAAGGCTGCCATCCAAGGCCCCGCGCACAAGCGCGTGCCCAAAGATGTGGCGCAAAACCCTGTCATTGTCGGGCACGAGTTCTGCGGCCAGCTCGTCGAGGTTGGCGCGAAATGGAAAGACCAGTTTAGCCCCGGCGACAAGTTTACGATTCAGCCGGCGCTCAACTATAAAGGCTCGCTCGCCGCGCCGGGCTACTCCTACAAATACATCGGCGGCGACGCGACTTACGTTATTATCCCGCCCGAAGTCATGGAGATGGGCTGCCTTTTGAAATACAGCGGTGAGGCGTTTTTCTACGGTTCGCTTGCCGAGCCGGTCTCCTGCATTATCGGCGCGTTCCACGCCCAGTACCACACGACGAGCGGCAGCTATGTGCACGAGATGGGCATTGTGCCCGGCGGCTACCTTGCGATACTCGCCGGCGCGGGCCCGATGGGGCTTGGCGCGATCGATTACGCGATTCATTGCGACAGAAAGCCCCGGCTGGTCGTCGTCACCGACATCGACGAGGCGCGCCTTGCCAGGGCTGCGGAGATACTCTCGCCCGAGTATGCGAAAGAAGCCGGCGTCGAGCTGCATTATGTGAACACCGGGAAGATAGATAACCCCGTCGAATATCTCAAAGGCTTTACCGGCGGCGAAGGGTTTGATGACGTGTTCGTTTTCGCGCCGGTGCGTTCGGTTGTCGAGATGGCCGATAGACTCCTCGCGCGCGACGGCTGCCTCAACTTCTTCGCGGGCCCGACCGACCCGGCGTTTTCAGCCGAGCTGAACTTCTACAACGTCCACTATATGTCAACGCATGTGGTCGGCACAAGCGGCGGCAATACCGACGATATGATCGAAGCGCTAGATATGATGGGTTCGGGCAAAATCAACCCGGCTGCGATGGTAACGCATATCGGCGGGCTTGACGCCGTGGCCGAGACGGTGCTCAATCTGCCTAACATCAAGGGCGGCAAAAAGCTTATTTACACGAACAAGTCCATGCCGCTTGTGGCAATCGAGGACTTTTATAAGCTTGGCCAGACCGACAAATTCTATGCCGACCTTGCCGATATTATGAAAAGGAACGGCTACCTCTGGTGCGCCGAAGCTGAGCGCTACGTGCTGGAGAACGCAAAAGATATATAAATTAGTTTTGCAGCCCGGGGTATAGGCTTCGGGCTGCAAACCATGCTGTGAAAGGGTGGATATGTATGGATGCTGCATTGGCAAGCAGGCTCCAGGCGCTTGCGGGCATGTCGCAAAAATACGGCAAAAATCCCGATTTTGTGCTTGCCGGGGGCGGCAACACCTCGTATAAAACTGAAAATATTCTTTATGTAAAAGGCTCTGGAACATCGCTCGCAAATATATTGCCAGATGATTTCGTCGTCATGCGCCGCGAACGGCTCGCCTCTATCTGGGGCAAAACTTACCCAGAGGACGACGACGCGCGCGAGGCGGAGGTGCTCGCCGACATGATGGCGGCGCGCGCCGAGGGCGAGACGCGCAGGCCGTCGGTCGAGGCACTGCTACACGACCTTTTCCCATACGCATACGTGCTGCATGTGCACCCGGCGCTTGTCAACGGGTTGACCTGCGGAGCGGACGGCGAGCGGATTTGCGCTGAGCTTTTCCCCGATGCTGTTTGGATACCCGAGTGCAAGCCCGGCTATACGCTCGCGTCGCTGTGCAAAAAGGTTTGCGCCGAGCATGAAAAAACGCATTGCGGGTTCCCCAAGCTTGTCTTTTTGCAAAACCACGGCGTGTTCTTCGCGGCCGATACCACCGATGAGATTGACGCGCTGGTCGAGCATGTAATGGGCAAACTGCGCGAGCGCGTTGTATGCGAGCCGGATTTTGCCGAGTTGCGCGAGGAATGCGAGGAATTCAAAGTCACCGACGCGATTGCGGTAGCGGTCGAGCTAAGGTATAGGTATAACCTCTGCGTGGTGTTTTCGCGGAGCCGCGCGCTGCTTGAGTTTGACCCGGCGACAAAGCCGCTTACGCCCGACCATATTGTTTACACGCGCGCGTGGCCGCTTGTCACCTCCCCCGTCTCGCTGGCGAAAGATTTTGATGCGTACGCCGCAGAGCATGGCTGCGCGCCGAGGATTGTGGTTGTGCCGGGGATGGGCGTTTTCGCGTGCGGCAAAAGCGCGAAAGAGGCGGACACCGCGCTGGCGCTGTGGCGTGACGGCGTGCGCGCGGCGTATTACGCGCGCTACTTTGGCGGCGTGCGCCCGATGTCGGGGTGGCTTATTGATTTCATCGTTCGCTGGGAGGTCGAAAGCTACCGCGCGAAAGTGGCGGAAGGCTCGTCGCAAAGGAAACGGTTTGAGGGCAAAATCGCCGTCGTTACCGGCGGCGCGCAGGGGTTCGGGCGCGGGATTGCCGAATTTTTAGCGGCAGAAGGCGCATATGTGGCAATCGCCGACCTAAACTATGAGGGCGCAAAGGACGCGGCTGTAGAGATAAGCAAAACCTCGCCTGCGGTTGCGATACACTGCAATGTCGCCGACGAGCAGTCGGTGAAAAACATGGTTAGCGAAGTCGTGCTGCGCTGGGGCGGCATCGACGTGTTTATTAACAACGCCGGTATTGTTCGCGCTGGCTCGCTTGACGAGATGACGCTCGATACATTCAGACTTGTGACCGACGTCAACTACACGGCGTATTTCCTCTGCGCCAAATATGCGTCGGCTGTTATGAAGCTGGCGCACGGCTTTGACCCTGAGAGGTTCTTCGATATCATCGAGGTGAACTCGAAGTCCGGCCTTTCGGGCAGCAACAAGAATTTCGCATATGCCGGCAGCAAGTTCGGCGGGATTGGCCTGACGCAAAGCTTTGCGCTTGAGCTTGCGCCTTATAAAATAAAAGTCAACGCGGTGTGCCCGGGCAACTTTCTTGAAGGGCCGCTGTGGACCGACCCTGAAAAAGGGTTGCTGGTTCAATACCTGCGGGCAGGCAAGGTGCCGGGTGCTAAAACCGTTGACGACGTGCGCAAATTCTACGAGTCTAAAGTGCCGCTGGGGCGCGGGTGCCGCGTTATCGACGTTGCGCGCGCTATCGCATACATAATCGAGCAGGAATACGAAACCGGCCAAGCGCTCCCCGTCACCGGCGGGCAGGAGATGCTGAAGTAATAAAGTGGGGAAACTTTTACCCTCGGGCGGCTTGGGTGAGCACACGGGTGAATAACCGAACCGGTACACCTCTACTTATATTTAAAAAACGCTCCCGTATAGCAGATTGCCAAACGGGAGCGTAAAACTATAATTTGGGTGATATTCCCGCCCAACATTTCCCGGGAAATGCCGCGCTCACTTTAAAAACCCGCTGTTGAGCGAAAGCGGTAAAACAAACCTGCCGCCGCGCTCGTTCATGCCGTGCAGCTTGAATAAAAGCAGCTCAGGCATCACGCCGAGAGCTTTGCTCATCGCAAAAAAGTCGCCCTCAACATCATTTGCCGCAGCCCATACCTCGTCGTCGGTGAGCAGCAGCTCCGCGCAAAACAAATTCGCCTCGTACTCCATCCTCGAGCTGACCGAAAACATCATCGTGTCGTGGATCGGGCCGTGCCTCGCCTGCTCGCGGTGCAACATGAAATGCGCAAACTCGTGCGCCGCCACAATCCGCTTCTCCTCGCGCGGCAGCTTCGAGTTTATAACTATAAAGTGGCTGCGAGCCGAGTGGAAATAATAGCCCTTCAGCACAATATAGCGGTCACTGTACCTTAAAATCACTCCGCTCTCGCGTATCAAAGCCACGGGGTCGCGCGTTCCGCATTTCTCCGCAACGCGTTCGACCTCGTTTTTTATATACCTATAAGCCAAAGCAAGCTCCTCCCGCGCCGGCGGATTTCCCGCCGCCGTCTACACTACATCGTCTTGCGCCTCTTTGGCGCAAATTTTTTTGCGATTTCCTTCGACTCAAGGTACAGCTGCTGGATCTCATGCACAAACGCGAGCTTGTCCTCGTCGCTCAGCTCGCCGCCGGCAAACAGCGCCGCGCTGCGCTCGAGCAGCTCCCGCGCCTCCGCTTCGCCTTTCGAGCCGTATTTCGAGGCGGCTTCGGTGATAAACTCCTCGTCTTCCGTGAGCAGGTAGTTGACGTCCACGCCCAGCACCTGGGCCAACTTATAATACATTCCCCTATCGCGTGGATAGCGCTTGCCGGTTTCGTAATTTATTATCGTGCGCTTTGTTACCTCGACGGCTTGCGCGAGCTGTTCCTGCGTAAGCTTCGCTCTGAGCCTTGCCTGCTTAAGTTTTTCCCCGAACTTCATCATAACCGCGCTCCTTACCCGTATGTTTCACGTGCGGTGAAATGAATTTTCACTGACTTCATCATACACGGTAGGGAGCCGTTTGTCAAGTGAAACTTAGTAAAAAGTTAAAATTTTTTCGCTTGCAGGAAAGCCTAATTAATAGGTCAGCCCGATTTTTATTGATTATCCTGCGGGTAGACGAGCCCGATTTGGCTTTTGATTTCATCATTTATCTCCGCCGCGAGCACGCTCTCCCACACAGGCAGCTCCAGAAGCTCAAGTTTCCCTTCTTTTACCCCGCGCATGAATGCCGCAAGCTCATGAACAAACCCGTTTTCGCCGGGGTCTATTTCCACCGTCTCGTCGCCCGACTTTGCGTGCAGCACCGCTTTGCCCGGCGACATGAACGTGCCGGGGATTTCAATGGAGCCTTGCGTGCCATATATTGCCGCCGTGGTCGGCAGGCTCGTGTCGAGCGCGCATGTAAACTGCGCGGTGCCGGTGCTAAACTCGAGCGACGCCGAAACGTTGGCGTCGGCGCCGTTGTAAAAGAGCTTTCCGACCGCCGCGACGCGCTTCGGCCGCTCGCCGCGGTACGCCATTAGTATATACTCGAGAGCGTATATGCCCACGTCAAGCAGCGCGCCGCCGCCAAGCTCGAGGTTTAGCAGCCTGTGCGAAAAATCGGGCGCGGCGACAAAGCCTATCGTCGCGGTGACGCTCCTTACCTCTCCGATGCGCCCGGCTGCGATCCAATCTACAATCTTGCGGTTTACCGGTATATAGCGAGTCCACATCGCCTCAGCGAGCAATAGCCCTCTCGAGCGGGCTTCATCCGCCATCTCTTTTGCAAACCGCGCGTTTATCGTCATCGACTTTTCAACCAACACATGCTTGCCATGCCGCAGCGCGAGCATCACATCCTCATAATGGCGACCGTGCGGCGTGCTTATATAGACCGCCTCAAGCTCGGGATCGGCGCAAAGCTCCTCGTAGCTGCCATACGCGCGCTTTGCGCCATGCTGGGCTGCGAAAGCCTCCGCTTTCTTTATGTCGCGCGAGCCGGCAGCCCAAAGCTCGGCGACCTCAGTTTTGTTTATCGCGTCCGCCATTTTATGCGAAATCCTGCCGAGCCCCATTATCCCTATTTTCATGCATTCATCCTCCTTGCTTTTGCCTGTCACTATTATAAGGCTACCTCCCATATTTTGCAAGTTTTAATTCATCTGTGAATTGATTTCGCTATTGTGTATACAATATGTTTACAAATCATCTTATAAGTGTATTTGAAATGTGCACTAAAATAGTATACAATATAATCGCGGTCGAAAATCGGAAATATAATGGTAACACGGAGATGAATTGATATGAGCGAAAAGACGGCAAGGTTCGTTTATGCCGACAATGCCGCAACAACGCCGGTATCGCCCGAAGTGCTCGAGGCGATGCTTCCCTTCCTTAAAGAAAAATACGGCAACCCGTCGAGCCTCTACTCTGTCGCCCGCGAAGCCGCCTCGGCCGTTGAGGACGCGCGAGCGAAAATCGCGGGGCTGCTCGGCGCAAAGCCAAATGAGATATACTTTACCGCCTCTGGCTCCGAGGCGGACAACTGGGCCATAAAAGGCGCTGCGCGCGCGAACATGGCGAAAGGGCGCCATATTGTGACCTCCAAAATCGAACACCACGCAGTGCTCCACACCTGCGAGGCGCTTGAGAAGGAGGGATTTGAGGTAACATACCTCCCCGTCGACAGCGAAGGAATTGTCGACCCCGACGAGTTTAGAAAAGCGTTGCGCCCCGACACGGTGCTTGCGGCTATAATGTACGCGAACAACGAGATTGGCACAATCCAGCCGATAAAAGAGCTCGCCGCTATTGCGCACGAGCGGAAGATACCGTTTTTCACCGACGCCGTCCAAGCGGTAGGCCATATACCGGTCAACGTCGCCGAGCTTGGCGTCGACATGCTTGCGCTTTCGGGCCATAAAATCAACGCCCCGAAAGGCATCGGCGCGCTGTATATCAAAGCTGGCACGCGCATAAAGAATCTTATCGACGGCGGCGGGCAGGAGCGTGGGCGCCGTGCAGGCACCGAAAACGTTCCTTACATCGTCGGGCTTGCGCGCGCGCTTGAGATTGCATTCGCCCGCATCCCCGAGCTTGAGCGTGTAAGAGCGCTGCGCGACCGGCTGATAGACGGGATTCTTTCCACCATCCCCTACTCGCGCCTTAACGGCTCGAGGGAGAAGAGGCTGCCCGGCAACGTCAACGTAGCGTTCGAGTTTATCGAAGGCGAAAGCCTTGTGCTGCTGCTTGACAGCGTGGGCATCTGCGCGTCGACCGGCTCGGCTTGCTCGACAGCGTCGCTTGAGCCTTCGCATGTGCTGCTCGCGATAGGGCTGCCGCATGAGAAGGCGCACGGCTCGCTGCGGCTCTCGCTCTCGCACGGGAATACCGACGAAGACGTCGACTATATACTTGAAAAGCTGCCGCCGCTTGTCGAGCGGCTGCGTGCGATGAGCCCGCTTTACGAGGAGTTTATGCGCGGCGAAAAAATATTCAAAGTTTAATTTGCCGCATAACTTTAGTTTAATACAAAGGAGAAAACACATCCCATGGCAATGCTCTATAGCCAGAAAGTTATGGATCATTTCGCAAACCCACGCAACGTGGGCGAGATACCCGACGCCGACGCGGTCGGAGAGGTGGGCAATGCGGTCTGCGGCGATATAATGAAGATGTACCTCAAGATAGATAAAGAGACCGAAACTATCACCGACGTGAAGTTTAAGACATTCGGCTGCGGCGCGGCTATCGCGACCTCGTCGATGGCAACCGAGCTTATAAAGGGCAAGACCATTAAAGAGGCGCTGCAGCTTACAAATAAAGCGGTAATCGAGGCGCTGGACGGGCTGCCCCCGGCGAAAATCCACTGTTCGGTGCTCGCCGAGGAGGCTGTAAAGGCGGCTATAGCCGATTACTACCGCAAACAAGGCCGCGAGATCGACTTTGACCTCGGCTGCGGGGGAGACTGTGAGCACTGCGGCCACTGATCCCTCGCGGCCCTCGCGGGGTCGGCGGGTGCTTGTCGGCATGAGCGGCGGGCTTGACAGCACCGCCACGGCGATGATATTGCGCGATGAGGGCTGCGTTGTCGAGGGCGCCGCGGTAATAATGCACGAGCACACCGATACGGCTGCCGCGCGGTGTGCTGCCGCCGAGCTTGGCATACCGCTGCACGAGATTGACGCGCGCGCGCGGTTTTGCACAGATGTTATGCGCCCGTTCGCCGAGGAGTACATGCGCGGCAGGACGCCCAACCCTTGTGTGTTTTGCAATCCTGCGGTAAAATTCGGCGTGCTATGCGATTACGCCCGCGCGCATGGGTTTGACTACGTCGCAACCGGGCATTATGCGTTTGTCGGCTTTGACAGCGGGAGGTTTTTCATACGCCGCGCCGCAAGCGATAGAAAGGACCAGTCATACGCGCTCTGGGGGCTGTCGCAAGATCAGCTTTCGATGCTTATTCTGCCGCTCGGCGGGCACGAAAAAGCCGAGCTGCGCGAGCTGGCAAGATCCCGTGGGCTTTCGGCAGCTAGCTCCGCCGAAAGCGAGGATATATGCTTTATCCCAGACGGCGATTATGTGAGCTGGCTTAAGGAAAACTATGGCTACGAGCCGCGCGAGGGGGATTTTGTCGACGAGCATGGCAATGTGTTAGGCAGGCACCGCGGTATCGCTTACTATACCGTCGGCCAGCGCAAGGGGCTTGGCCTGTCGATTGGGGCGCCGATGTATGTAAAGTCAATTGACGCCGAAAAAAATACCGTGACGCTTACCCCGCCCGGCGGCGAGTATATGAGCCGCGCCGTGCTTTCAGGCCTTAATTTCCAGCTCCTTGACCCGGCGAAACTGCCAGAGAGGTTGCGCGCCGAGGTGCGGATCCGCTATGCAGCAAAGCCTGTGCCGGCGGAGATTTATTTTACCGAAGCCGGTAGCGGGCTTGAGGCTGAGGTTGTATTCGATACCCCCGCACGGGCCGTCACGCCCGGGCAAAGTGCGGTCGCATATTCAGACGACGCCCTGCTTTTCGGAGGGTTTATAAAAAGTGCCGGCTAGCGCTTGGTAAGTATTGTTACAAAAATATGACAATAGCGGCAAATGTATTGAAAAAATACTAGCGGTGTATTATAATCACTATAGAGTAGTTCCGGTTTATGTAGGGAGTGAGAAGTGTGCCGCCGGAAAACGATAAGACGATAACATTCTCTCTCAAGGACGAGCGAGAGCTTGAGATCAGGCAGATTTTGACGAGCGTTTACAACGCTCTGCTCGAGCGGGGGTACAGCCCCATTAACCATATTGTAGGCTACCTTTTGTCGGAAGACCCGACGTACATCACCAACCACAAAAATGCGCGCAGCCTGATCCGCAAAGTCGAGCGCGACGAAATCCTAACCGTGCTTTTAAAATCATATTTGGGACTGTAATGCCGAGCATAGCGGACATGCCGTCCCTCTTTTTCCGCGCATTTGCTTTTTGATATTTCGGTCGGGACACACTTTTTCTCTCTTCACCGGACGGATGCCGGCTATATATACTTCACGCCGCCCGCGCGGCGTGAATTTTGCTTTATCGGGCAAATATGCCGGTGTTATCATAGCCAAAATCTTCGACTCAATACCTTTGTAAAGCGATTGACTGCGTATGGAGCAACAAAAACCGGACGGCGGGATTACGCCTTCCGCCGTCGCACTAGGTAATTTCGACGGCGTGCATATCGGACACAAAGCTATAATCGGGGCGGCAAAGCGAGAAGCCGGGAAACTTTCCTGCAGGACAGTCGCCTTTACCTTTTACGGCGGCACGAAATCAGGCCCGACTCCGCAGCTTACCCCGCCTGATTATAAGTGCGAGCTTTTGCGCGCGGCGGGCTGCGATGACGTCATAATCGCCGATTTTTCCGCCTATCGCGATTTTACGCCCGAGCGGTTTGTCGGCGAGGTGCTCGTAGGCGCGCTCGGCTGCCGCGCCGCTGTTTGCGGGTTCAACTACAGGTTCGGCAAAGGCGGCTCGGGCGATGCCGAGCTGCTCTCAAAGCTTATGCAAGAGCATGGCGGGTATGCCGTTGTGGTGGCGCCGGTAAAAGTCACGCTCAGCGGCGAGTCCGGCTGCCGCGAGGTGGTTGTATCCTCATCGCTTATTCGCGAAGCGCTTGCTGACGGGCGCCCGCGCGACGCTGCCGCGATGCTCGGGCGACCTTATACCGTTCGGCTGCCGGTCGAGCATGGAAGAAGGCTCGGCAGGCTCATCGGCTTCCCTACCATCAATCAGCGGTTTCCCGAAGGCATGATTGTGCCGAAACTTGGCGTTTATGTATGCTCGTGCAGGATAGCCGACAAAACCTATCGCGGCGTGGCGAACATCGGCGTTCGACCCACTGTCGACACCGGCGGAACGGTGACGATGGAAACCCACCTGTTTGGCTTCGAGGGCGACCTTTACGGCGCATGCGTTGAGGTAAGCCTGCTACACTTTTTGCGGCCCGAGAAAAAATTCGATACTATTGATGAGTTGCGCGCGGCAATTGAGTACGACGCGCGCGCGGCTGCCGAGTGGTATGAGGAATAGCTATTGCTTAGAATGCCATATATTACCGGATATAATTTCGTTTTTTGTCCACAATTACCTTTGAAAAAGGCTCCTCCCTATGTTATAATATATATAAAGTAGAACATACCAAGGGAGGTTGAGCCGGGTGAAAAAGATTTTTGCCAAAATAGCCGATACCCGCAGCCGCGGCTTGGCTACCAGTGCCGGGAGGTATTTGCTATGGACCGCCTGAGCGCTCGCCCTCCGCATAAAATTGGCGATTGCGTGCTCTACCGCAATTGCGGCATCTGTAAGATTTGCGACATTGCGCCTCTCGAGTTCGGCGACGGCAACACAGAGTATTATGTGCTTCGATCGGTGTTTGACGAAAGCTCCGTCGCTTATGTGCCGGTCGATTCCGAGCTGGCGCAACAGATGCGCCCGCTGCTTACTAAAAGCGAAGTGCTCGAGGTGATTGACAACGCGCCGTACGCCGGCACAAGCTGGATTGAGGACAGCAAGCTCCGGGCGCACGCTTTTAGCAAGCTCATCGACAGCGGCAACCGCGCGGATATTTTATGGATTATCCTCACGCTTACCGAGTATAGGGCTGAGCTCGCATCAAAGCGGAGAAAGCTTTACTCGTCCGACGAGAAGCTGCTCGCCACCGCGCTGCACATAATTAAGGAAGAGTTTGCATTTGTGCTCGGTATTGACCGCGAGGAAGTCATCCCGTACATAAGAAACAGGCTCGGGCGCGACCTCGTCGAGCTACCGCCGGTATAGGAAGTGAGAAAAAATTAGGGAAACGCATAACTTTGCGTTTCCCTCTTTTATTTTACCGCCAAATGAATTGCCCCGGCAATCGCGCCGCATACCAGCATTACGGTGATGCTGCCGGCGTTTTTCTTCCTTAATAGATATAACGCAAGACAAAACAGCAGCGCCGCAACGGGGTCAACCGCAAAGCCGAGGATTTTAAACGTTGCTATGCCTTCCGCAAAGACCGACTTTACAAACAGCGACAGGCTCGCCGCGGCGATAAGCCCTACGGTCGCGCCGCGCAAGCCGGTTAGCGCGCCCGCCCACTCGGACCTGCCATGCAGCCGGCTATAAAGCTTTGCGATAAGCGCGACTACTATGCAGGCGGGCAGGATGCTCGCGAGCGTTGCAATGACCGAGCCGGCAATGCCGTAAAGCCTTGCGCCGACAAAGCTTGCGCAGTTGAGGGCTATCGGGCCGGGCGTAAGCTGAGAAATCGTAAGTATGTCCGCATACTCAGCCGCGGTCAGCCACCCGTAGCGCTCCACCACTTGCTTTTCGATTAGCGGCACTATCGCGTACCCGCCGCCTATCGCGAAAAGCCCGACGTATAAAAACGCGAGAAAAAGATTTACCAGCGTCATTTAACCTTGCCGCTCCCTTTAACCGAGCGCAAGAGCCCCACGGCGCCAGCGCCAAGGATTAGTATAGAGGTGCTCAGCCCTGTGAACGCGGCAAGCGCGAACACTATCGCCGCTATGGATATTGCAAAAACCCGGCCTATCCGCCAAACTGATGCGCCAAGCGAGATTGCGGCGTCGGCGATAACCGCAGCGGTCGCAGCCTGCATGCCGACAAGGGCAGACTTTACAAGCGCGCTTTCTGCCGCAAGCTTGTAAAAATAAGCTATCGCCGTCATTACAATCATCGGCGGGAGCACGGAGCCAACCACCGCTGCGGCGGCGCCCCATACCCCCGCGATTTTTTGCCCTACAAGCAATGAGGCGTTTACTGCGGTCGGGCCTATCGTCGACTGCGAGATTGCGGTATAGTCAAGCATCTCGTGTTCCTTCAGCCAGCCGCGCTTGTCTACAAGCTCGCGCTTTAGCACCGCGACAATAGCGTACCCGCCGCCGATCGTGACCGCGCTTATGCGGAACGTCAGCCAAAAAAGCTGCCATAAAATAAAAAATTTGTTTTTTCGCAAAGGCTTCTTTGAAGTAGCCGCACCGGACCTTGCTAACTCTTTGACAGGCAAAATACCACCCCTCTGGGGTTATTATATATCTTGACGCTGTAAATGTAAAATATTATAATATAATTAAAATCATAGCTTTTATCTTATAAGGAGGGGCAGCATGACGCTCAGGAATCTAAAAGTTTTCTGCGCGCTTGCGGAAACTGGGAGCGCGACTGCGGCGGCTGAGCGGCTTTTTATATCCCAGCCGTCGGTGAGCGTCGCGCTGCGCGAACTTGAAAAATACTACGGTGTCAGGCTGTTCGAGCGGCTTGGCAGGAGGCTAGTCATAACGCCCGAGGGCGAGCGGTTTTACGGCTATGCCGTGCATATCACAAAGCTGTTTGAAGAGCTCGAGCTTGGCATGAAGCAGCCGGGCGACGAAATCCCGCTGCGCATAGGCGCAAGCATTACGGTCGGCACGCGATACATGCCCAAAGTCATAAGGCTATACGGTCAAAAGGTAAAGCTTTTTGTCGCGCCGTCCGACGAAATCGAGCAGGGCGTGATCGACGGCTCGCTCGACTGCGGGATAATCGAAGGCGCGCCGCACAACCCGCTAATCGTCAACGTTAAACTTTTCGACGACGCTATTGTGCCCGTTTGCGCGCCGGCTCATCCGTTCGCGTCTGCGAAAAAAGTTACCGCCGCCGAGTTTGTCGCCGAGCCGCTGCTTTTGCGCGAGCGCGGCAGCGGCACGCGCGAGTTGCTGGACAACGCGCTGTCGGCGATGGGACTTGTCGCCGAACCGCTTTGGGAGAGCGTATCGACCGAAGCGCTAATCGAAGGCGTGGCGCAAGGGTTCGGCATCTCGGCGCTTCCGCTAGGGCTGGTCGGCGGTGCAATCGAGGCGGGGCGACTTGTGACTTTTGAAATCGAAGGGCTTTCGCTGTCGAGAGCGATTATCTACATAAGGCACCGCGACAAATTCGTCGGCGAGGCGTTAAAGCGCTTTGAGGCTGCGGCACGCGCTATGGAAATAGCGGACTTGCAGCATAAATAAAAGCCCGGCGCGCTGCCGGGGTTTATTTGTATTTTTTTGGGAAAACTTTTTGGGTAAAGTTTTCCCAGGCCCCTTCGAAAGTTTTCGGGGCCATACCATTTGGGAGGATACATCCTTTATTAAAAAGATTTCATCATCGAAACGAGGTCGCGCATATTGTAAAGCCCCGCGGGTTTGCCAATGAGAAACTCCGCGGCTTTTATCGCGCCGTCTGCGAAAACCTCGCGCGATGCCGCGCTGTGAGAGAGCCTTATTATTTCGTTTTGGCCAGCGAAGATTACCTCGTGCTCGCCGACGATGCTGCCACCGCGCACCGAGTGGACGCCAATCTCATGCACGTCGCGATCGGCGCGGCGGGATGCGCGCTCGGTTACTATTTGGACCGCAAAATCTTCGCCCTCGGCTGCGCGCAAGCCTTCCGACGCCGCCTCGGCAAGCATCAGCGCGGTCCCGCTCGGCGCGTCGAGCTTGTGTTTGTGGTGCTCCTCGACTATTTCTATATTGTATTCTTTGCCGAGCGATGCAGCCGCAGTTTTGACAAGCTCGAGCAATAGGTTTACGCCAAGTGACATGTTGCGGCTGTAGAATATGGGTATAACAGCCGCCGCTTCTCGCATGACCTCGAGCTCATGCGGCGTGTGGCCGGTCGTCGCTATAACCGCCGGCATTTTGCGCACGCGCGCGAAATTTAGTATACCTTCGAGCGCGGTGTGGTGCGAAAAGTCGACTAAAACGTCCGCCGTACCGGTGAAATCGGCAAGCTTTTCGTATATCGGGTATTTATATGTAAGCGGAGCCGAAGCGGCGTTGATGTCCACGCCCGCGGCGACGGTGATACCCGAACGCGCGGCTGCCTCCGCGACCGCTCTTCCCATGCGCCCGCATGCTCCTACTATTATAATTTTCATACCGCTTTCCCCCTCCCCGCCAAAGCCTTAAGCCCAGGCGGTTTTTGTAGCCTTTTCTCCTCAAAAAGTTTCCCGCTTCCTTTAAACTTTATACGGGCTGTCGCATTTATATTCCTGCTGCAGCTTGTCCGGGACCGCGCCCCTGCGCGCCGCCTGATCCCGCCCTCCGGGAAAGACGGCAAAGAGGCGGCGCGCAAGCTTATAGCGCTCCGGGCTTATGTAGCATCTTATTCTTTCAACAAGGCGTGTCTTTTGAGCACGCTGCGAAGGAGTTCAACCGTTTTGGTTTCGGGCTCGCAGAGCGGGAGCCTGATCTCAGGCGAGCACAGCCCTAGCATCGCCATTGCGGCTTTTACCGGGATCGGGTTGACCTCTACAAACAGCGCGTTTATAAGGTCTAGCAGCTCGATCTGCAGCTTTGCGCTTTCGGCGAAGTTGCCCTCGAGCGCATATTTTGTGATAAGGTGCGTCTCGCGCGGCATGATATTCGCCAGCACCGAGATTACGCCGAGCCCGCCGAGCGACATGATCGGAGTGATTTGGTCGTCGTTGCCGCTGTATATCGCAAGGTCGCCGCCGCAGAGCGCGATGGTCTCGGCGATTTGGCTGATGTTGCCGCACGCTTCTTTAGTCGCGACGATGCGCTCGTGCTTTGAAAGCTCTTTATAGGTCGCCGGCAAAATGTTAAGGCCGGTGCGCGAGGGTACGTTGTAAAGGATTATTGGCTTTGTAGACGCGTCCGCCGCCGCGAAGAAGTGCTTGATGAGCCCTTTCTGAGTGGTCTTGTTATAATAAGGCGTGACGAGCAAAAGCGCGTCGGCGCCGACCTCGCAGGCATAACGCGAGAGCGATACCTGATAGTCTGTATCGTTCGAGCCGGTACCGGCGATGACCGGCGCGCGCCCGGCAGTGCGCTCGACGGCATATTTTATCACCGCGCGATGCTCCTCGTCCGTCAGCGTGGACGCCTCGCCGGTTGTGCCGACCGCGACTATTGCGTCGGTGCCCTGCTCAATGTGCCAATCGATAAGTTTGCCCAGCGTGTCGAAATCGACCTCGCCGTTCTTCATCGGCGTTACTATTGCCACTGCGGAACCAGTGAACACCGTCGGTTTTGTTAGCTTCATAATATGCCACCCCAAACAAAAATATCGGTAAGAATAGATAAAAGCCGGTTGATTTCCGGCTTTTCATGTGATATAATATGGTGATATATCCGCGGGGCGTGAAAATTCCTCCGCGCGAGTATATCTACTCCATAATATATACACGAAAGCGCTCCATCAACACACAGTAACAGTATATGTTACTTCGGTAAGATGTCCAATTTATGGACATGCCTTCCGCTGTTGATGACAGTCCGCGAGCTTTCGCCCCACGGCCCAAACGCCCGGCGCTCCGGCGCCGGCACGTTTTCGGCGGTTCCGCCCTCCGCACGCGGCTCAAGCGGTTCCGGAGAACCTCGCCGCGGCTTAATATCGGAGACCGCGCCTCAATCGTGATTTGTTATCCGTCAGCATACCACAATCAGCCCGTTTTGTCAAGCATGGCGCGAAAATTTTTAATGTGTTTTCGGCTCGCATACATAAATTTTGGCGGCGTCTGCCGCCTTCTTCATCCCAACCGGAGAGCAAAATGCAAAAGATACCAACCGACCTTAAAAAGAGCGACTTTTATTACGAGCTGCCTGAAGAGCTTATCGCGCAGACTCCCGCCGAGCCTCGCGACAGCTCCCGGCTTATGGTTTTAAAAAGGAGAACCGGCGAGATCGAGCACCGGATTTTTCGGGACATAACCGAGTACCTGCGCCCGGGCGACGTGCTTGTAGTAAACGAGAGCCGGGTTATACCCGCGAGGATTTACGGTACTCGCCGGCGTACCGGCGCGCACATTGAAACGGTGCTATTGCGCCGGATGGCAGGCGACGAGTGGGAAGCGCTTGTCAAGCCCGGCAGGCGGGTAAAGCTCGGCGACATTATAGATTACGGCATAAGCTCCGACGGCGCGCCACTGCTTTCCGCCGAGGTTATCGACATTGGCGATGGCGGCGTGCGAGTATTGCGCTTTAAACATGACAGGACCGACATCTACGAAGTGCTCGACGAGCTTGGGCAGATGCCGCTGCCGCCTTATATAACGAAAAAGCTCCTTGACAAAGATCGCTATAACACCGTCTACGCGCGTGAGCGTGGCTCGGCTGCCGCGCCGACCGCGGGACTGCACTTCACCGTCGAGCTGCTTGATAAAATCCGCACGATGGGTGTTAAAATCGTGCCGGTGCTGCTGCACGTCGGGCTTGGCACGTTCCGCCCGGTCAAAGAGGAGCGGATTTCCGACCATGTGATGCACTCCGAGTATTTTTCGGTTTCAAAAGAGGCGGCCGACGCCATTAACAGCCGCAGCGGGCGCATCATAGCGGTCGGCACGACCTCCTGCCGCGTGCTTGAAACAGCATCTGACGAGCATGGCGTTATCCACCCTATGTCGGGCGAGACCGATATTTTCATCTACCCCGGCTATAAGTTCAAAGCTACAGAGGCACTTATCACAAACTTCCACTTGCCCGAAAGCACGCTGCTAATGCTGGTGTCGGCGTTTGCCTCGCGCGAGATAATACTTGCCGCCTATGCAGAGGCGATTAAAGAGCGCTACCGCTTTTACTCGTTCGGCGACGCTATGTTTCTTTATTAATATTAATTGGGGGAACTTTTTGAAAAAGTTTCCCCCAATCCTCCTTCAAAAACTTTTAAGCAGGGAATTTCGCGCAAAAGTGTTTACTTTTTATTATTGTTGTGGTATAATATTACCTGCCGCATAAAACATGTCCGCCCGTAGCTCAGCTGGATAGAGTACCGGATTCCGATTCCGATGGTCGCAGGTTCGAGCCCTGTCGGGCGGGCCAATAAGGAAAAAGCCCAAGGCTAGGCTTTGGGCTTTTTTGCTTTTTTACGCGTGTTTGGTATAATAGCTATTGAATCACTCTACGAAGGCAAACATATGATTGGGTAGAAAAAGCTTTATATTATCGGCGGGACTATGGGAGTTGGGAAAACTACCTCCTGCAGGATACTTAAGACTAAACTCCCATTCTCCGTTTTCCTCGACGGCGACTGGTGCTGGGACTCGCATCCTTTTGTGGTGACTGAGGAAACAAAGCGGATGGTAGTCGACAACATCTGCTATCTGCTAAACAATTTTATAAAATGCAGCGCGTACTAAAAACATAGTTTTTTGCTGGGTCATGCACCAGCAAAGCATTATTGACGATATACTCTCACGGCTTGATACCTCAAACCTTGAGGTTATCTCAGTTTCGCTTGTCTGCACGCCCGAGGCGCTAGAGAGGCGGCTGCGCGGCGACATCGAAGTAGGCCTTCGCGAGCCCGACATTATCGCGAGAAGCATCGAGCGGCTGCCGCTTTACGAGTTTCTAGACACGGTCAAAATCGACACCACGGGCATTACAGCCGAGGAAGTAGCCGAGCGCATTGCGGCGTTGTAGAATGGCGACGTTTAAAATACAAAAAGCTGCGGCTTATTTGGGGTATACTTCCCTTTTGCCGCAGCTAATTTTTATTCTTTTTCAGTCACCGCTATGCCGAGCTCGGCGAGCGCGGCTTCGTCGGCCGGCGAGGGACAGCCGGTCATAAGCTCCGAAGCGTTTTGCACTTTCGGGAAGGCTATAACGTCGCGGATGTCGTCTAGCTCGAGCATTGCCGCGACGAGCCTGTCAAGCCCGAACGCAAGCCCGCCGTGCGGCGGCGTGCCGTACCTAAAAGCCTCGAGCAAGAATCCGAACTTCTCCTCTGCCTCTTCCTCCGTGAGCCCCAGCGCGCGGAACACTTTGTTTTGTATCTCGCGCGAGTGTATCCTTATAGAGCCGCCGCCAATCTCTGCGCCATTCATCACTATATCGTATGCGACAGAGCGCACCTTACCCGGGTCGATTTCAAGCAGCGGGATATCGTCTGGATTCGGCATTGTGAACGGGTGGTGCTTTGCGTAGTAACGCCCGTCCTCCTCGCTGTACTCGAACATCGGGAACTCGGTGACCCAAAGGAGCTTATAGTCGCCCGGGCGGATAAGCCCCAGCCGCTTTGCAAGCTCGCATCGCAGCGCGCCGAGCGAGGGCAGCACCACTGAGTCGCTGTCTGCGACGATGAATGCGACGTCACCTTCCTCGACGCCCAGCCGGCGCGCGACCGCAGCGTTTTCTTCCTCGGTGAGGAACTTAGCGTATGACGAGCTTACCTCGCCACCGGCGTTTTTATACCACGCAAGCCCTTTAGCTTGATACTGCTTTACGACTTCTGTAAGCGAGTCTATCTCCTTGCGCGAGAGCTTTTCCGCTGCGCCTTTAGCTACTATGCCGCGGACCGAGCCGCCTGACTTTATAGCTTCCGAGAACACCCTAAAACCGCAACCGGCTACGATGTCCGAAATATTTGTAAGCTCCATGCCGAACCGCAGGTCGGGCTTGTCGGAGCCGTAGCGCTCCATAGCCTCGGCATACGTCATGCGCGGCAGCGGGAGCGATATCTTTATACCCTTGAATTTGTGGAAAAGCTCCGCAATGAAGCCCTCGACGACCTCGATGACGTCGTTCTGCGTGACGAACGACATCTCAAGGTCTATCTGCGTAAACTCAGGCTGCCTGTCGGCGCGCAGGTCCTCGTCGCGGAAGCAGCGCGCTATCTGGAAATAGCGGTCGAAGCCCGATAGCATCAAAAGCTGCTTGTAAAGCTGCGGCGACTGCGGCAGCGCGTAGAATTTGCCGTGGTGGACGCGGCTCGGGACGAGGTAGTCTCGCGCACCCTCGGGCGTGGGCTTTATAAGGCAAGGGGTTTCGATATCGACAAAGCCCTGCGACATGAAATACTCGCGCGCGATATAGGTTATCTCCGAGCGCGCGATTATGTTGCGCTGCAGGTCCGGCCTGCGCAAGTCTAGGTAACGGTATTTGAGCCTCAGCTCGGGTTTGACCGGGCTGTCTTCGACTATCTCAAAAGGCGGTGTCTGCGCAGTTGAAAGCACCTTCAGCTCATCGACAAGTATTTCAACTTTACCGGTAGGGATGTTCGGGTTTATCGACGAGCGGATGCGCACGGTGCCGTGCGCGCATAGCACATACTCCGCGCGGACAGTAAACGCGAGGTCGAATACCTCTTTGGGGGTTACCGTTTCGTCAAATGCGAGCTGCACGATGCCGGTCCGGTCGCGCAGGTCGATAAATATAAGGCTTCCGAGGTCGCGCTGGCGCTGGACCCAGCCCATGACGCAGACGCGCCTTCCAACGTCTGACTCGCGGAATTCACCGCAGTATTTGGTTCTTTTGTCCTTTTCGGTGAGCAGCAGTTGTGACATATATATCTCTCCAGTCTTGTTTCGGTAATGACGCTAATATAAGGTTTAATGCTACTTTTCGCGGCTGTAAAGCCGTTTTGCTTTGCGCCCTATTTGTAATGCGCCGGGCGCAGCCCGCTATGACAGCAGGCGGCGCAGCGCGTCAATGTCCGAAACTCCTACCTCCGACTGCTCGCCGGTCTGCATATTTTTAAGTATCGCCCTTCCTGTGTCAATCTCAGCATCGCCCAAAATGAGGGTGTATTTTGCGCCGATTTTGTCTGCGTATTTCATCTGCGATTTCAGCGAGCGGCCGACAATGTCGCACTCCGAATATATGCCGGCTTCTTTTAGCCCCGCGGAAAGCTTTAGCGCATAAAGCTGCGCGCGCTCGCCCAGCGGCGCGATATAAAGGCTTGGCGCCATGGGCTCCTCGACCTCTGAGCCGCAGGCTTTCATCGCAAGTATCAACCTTGTTATTCCCATCGCAAAGCCTATTCCGGGCAGCTCCGGGCCGCCTATCTGCTTTATCAGCCCGTCGTACCTGCCGCCGCCGCAGATTGTGCTTTGCGCACCGATTTTATCGGAAATAAACTCGAAAACGGTGCGCGTATAGTAGTCAAGACCGCGCACTATCTTGGGGTTGACCGTGTATGCGATTCCAGACGCGTCTAGGTATTTTTTAAGCGTTTCAAAATGCTCTGCGCAGGGGCTGCAAAGCGAATCAAGCACCTTCGGCGCGCCTTCGCAGAGCTTTATGCAGTCCTCATTTTTGCAGTCGAGGATACGCAGTGGGTTGGTTTTAAGCCGCTCCCGGCAGGTAGGGCAGAGCTTTTCCTCGTTTGCGGCGAAAAACTCCCGCAGCTTTTTATGATACTCGGGCCGGCAGCTGGGGCAGCCTATCGAGTTGACTTGCAGCTCGGTGCCGGTTATGCCGAGACGGCTTATAACCGCGTTTGCCAGTGCGATCACGGTGGCGTCGGCAGCTGGCGAGTCGGAGCCGAACAGTTCGACGCCGTATTGGTAGAACTCCCGGCTTCTGCCCGCCTGCGGCTTTTCGTACCTGAAGCAGTTTATAATATAAAACAGCTTGAGCGGCATCGCGTCCGAGCATTTGCCGTTTTCAATCAGCGCTCGAGCGACGCCAGCGGTGCCCTCAGGGCGCAGTGTCAGCGACCGGCCTTCCCTGTCGGTAAAGGTATACATTTCCTTTTGCACTACATCCGTCGTGTCGCCTACGCCGCGCGCGAACAGCTCCGTTGCCTCAAATGTAGGTATCCTTATCTCTGAAAACCCGTAAAGCGCGGAAACTTCCCGCGCGGTCTCTTCTATTTTGTACCAGTACGGCATCTCTTCGGGCAATATGTCAAAGGTGCCGCGCGGTCTTTGTATCATCGATGTTGCTCCCTATTAAAGATTATTTTCTCGGAGAAACTTTCAGGTGTCCCCGAACCCCTTTAAAAACTTTTGTAATGGGGGTTTGCAGCAAGCTATGTTGCTTTTCACCTGTTCAGCCGCAGCATTTCGTGCTTGAGGTCCCACAGCTTCTGCGAGAGGTCGACATAGTACCTGTGCGGGTTTTCAAACCGCTTGACTTCGTCCCAGTGCATGTCGAGCTGCTCGGCGCAGTACTTTCTTATTTCCTCAAGCGATGGGCGGTGATAGACGCACTTACCGCCTTTGAAAATCGGCTTTAGCAGCTCTACCGCTGTAAAATCGGTCAGCGTCTTGCGCTTCCACGTATAGTCGGGGTCGAAAATCGTCAGCGGCCATGCGGTATCTATTACCTCGTCGTGGATGCAGATAAGGTCGGCGATGGCTTTGCCGGTATGGTTTTCTATAAGCCTGTGGACCTTCTTAAAGTGCGGGTTTGTTATTTTCGTGGGGTTCTCGCTGACCTTAATTCTCGGGATAATCTTGCCGTTTTCATCTTCAACCGCGGCGAGCTTATAGACGCCGTCGAACACCGGGTCGGATTTCGAGGTCACAAGCCGCTCGCCTACACCGAACGCGTCGATGCACGCGCCCTGAGCGAGGACGTCGCGGATGATGTACTCGTCGAGCGAGTTGGAGGCGACGATCTTGCACTCATAAAGCCCCGCATCGTCGAGCATTTGGCGGGTCTTGCGCGAAAGGTATGTGATATCGCCCGAGTCTATGCGTACGGCGCATTTTGTGATCCCATGCTTTTTGAACGCTTTTATCGCGTTCGGCACACCGCTCTGCAGCACGTTGTAGGTGTCGACAAGCAGAGTGGGGTTATTCGGGTAAAGCGTGCAGTAGACGTCGAACGCCGTAAACTCGTCATCAAACATCTGCACCCACGAGTGAGCCATCGTGCCGGTCGCCGGCACGCCGTACCATTGGTCGGCAATTGTACACGCGGAGCTTGAGCAGCCGCCAATATATGCGGCGCGGGCGCCCAAAATCGCGCCGTCAGCGCCTTGCGCCCTTCGCGAGCCGAACTCCGCTACCGGCCTGCCGTCGGCGGCACGCACTATGCGGTTAGCCTTCGTCGCTATCAGCGACTGGTGGTTGAGCGTGAGCAGCACATATGTTTCGATAAACTGCGCCTGTATTATCGGCGCGCGCACGACAAGCAGCGGCTCGCCGGGGAATATAGGCGTGCCTTCCGGCATCGCCCAGATGTCGCCGGTGAACTTGAAGTTGCGCAAATACTCTAAAAACCGCTCGTCGAAAACGCCCTTGCTGCGGAGGAATTCTATATCTTCATCGTCGAAATGCAGGTTTTCGATATAATCGATTACCTGCTCAAGCCCGGCGAAAATCGCGTACCCGCCGTTGTTGGGGATCGTGCGGAAAAACACGTCGAAATACGCGATCCGGTCGCCTATGCCCGAGAGCAGGTACCCGTTACCCATCGTCAGCTCGTAAAAATCGCACAGCAGCGTGTGGTTTTCGCGTACAAATTTGCTTGGCATTAAAATCGCTTCCTTAAAAATTGTTATTCGGGCGATTCAGCGGCAGTGCCCCTCAAAAAGCATGGCTAGGTCGCAGCGCATGCCGTCGCCGCACGGCGCAAAGCCTATTTTCCGGTAAAGCGGCAGCTTTGCCTCGTCCGGGGTATCGCAGCGCGCTTCCTTTATTCCTATTGTATACGCAAAATTAAGCGCCGCGAGCCCGCAAAGAAGCATCACGTCCTCATCCACGGGCCCTCCTGCCGCCGCCGAAAGGCTACAAAGCTTTACATAGCCAGCGCATATTTTAAACTGGGCTATGCACGCGAAATCGCCGCCGTCGCTGTAGCCCGCATATGCGAGCGCCTCGGGGATATACTCCGCCCCGCAAAGCGAACAGAGGCGCTCTTGCTCGTTTTTATCTTGAACAGGTATTACTTTAAGCATTTAGCCTTTGCTGCCTTTCAGATACGCAATCTGTGCGGGAGAAAGCTTGCGCCACTTTCCGGGCTTGAGGTTACCAAGCTCAAGGTTGCCTATCGCCACGCGCTTGAGCGTGAGCACCGGCAGGCCCAAACTCTCGCACATCTTTCGGATTTGGCGGTTTTTGCCCTCGTAAAGCGTGATGCGCAGCACGGTTTCGTTTTTCTTTAGCGTTATTACCTCTGCTTTTGCCGCGCGGTAGCGCTCACCGTCTATTTCCATCGGCTTGTTGAGCGCGGCGAGCTGCTCCGGCGTTACTGCTTTGCCGATTTTTACATGGTATATTTTCGGAATTTTATGGCTTGGGTGCGTGAGTATGTTGCAAAGCTCGCCGTCGTTTGTAAGGATTAGCAGCCCTTCCGAGTCGTAGTCGAGCCTGCCGCATGGGTAAACGCGCACCCCAACGTCTTCGACGAGGTCGGCAACGCAGGGACGGCCCTTTTCGTCGGACATCGTAGTCACATACCCGCGCGGCTTGTAAAGCATTATCGTCACATGCTTTTTTGTTTGGCGCTCGACCGGCTGCCCGCGTAGACGCACCTCTACCAGCGCATTGCCCGAGCCGTCAAGCTCGACTTTATCGCCTAGATGCGCCGTGGTCCCGCCGACCGTCACTTTGCCGCGCCTTATCTCCTCTTCAGCCGCGCGGCGTGACATCAGCCCGCAGTCGGCTATATATTTTTGCAGGCGTACAAGTTCTCCCATTGGTTTTAATTTTCTATATATTATTTAAATAAATATGTAAATCCCAAGCTGCCGCTCGGGTATAGGTAAAGTTTTAAGGGGTTTGGGGGAACTTTTTTTAAAGTTCCCCCAATAAATCCAACTAATACGCCTTTGCCCAAACGACGAGATGCTTTGCTGGCTTGCCGCAGCAGACGCATGTGTCCGATAGATGCTCCTGCTCAAGAGGTATGCAGCGCGAACCAACGCCTGACTTGGCTTTGACCTCGTCCTCGCAGGCTTCCTCGCCGCACCACATCGCTCGCACGAACCCGTCGCCGTGCGCCGCGAGCGCTTCGTTTATCTCATCAATCGTCTTGCAGTCGTAAGTATGCGCCTTGCGGTTTGCAAGTGCTTTCTCGTAAAGCCCGTCATGCACCACCTCGAGGCGCTCTTTCGCGGCTTCCACAAGGGCGTCGAGCGAGACGGTGACCTTTTCGCGATTGTGACGCGTCACAAGCACGCACTGGTTCGCCTCTATATCTCGCGGGCCGATCTCAAGCCTTACCGGCACGCCTTTCATCTCGTACTCGGCGAACTTCCAACCGGCGGTATTGTCGCTTGTGTCAACTTTCACGCGCAGGCCCGCGTCGCGCAGCTTGCCGGCAATCTCCGTCGCCTTCTCGATCACGCCCGGCTTATGCTGTGCGACGGGGATAACTATAACCTGGACTGGCGCGACGGCAGGAGGCAATACAAGCCCGCTGTCGTCGCCATGCGTCATTATTATCCCGCCAATCATGCGGGTAGATACGCCCCAAGAGGTTTGGTACGGGTAAACCAGCTTGTTTTCTTTGTTTGAATACTGTATGCCGAACGCGCGCGCGAACCCGTCGCCGAAATAGTGGCTTGTCCCTGCCTGCAGCGACTTGCCATCGTGCATCAGAGCCTCAATTGCATATGTCGCCTCGGCGCCCGCGAACTTGTCGCTGTCGGTCTTCCTTCCCTTTATTACAGGTATCGCTAGCGACTTTTCGTGGAACTCGGCGTAAACGTCGAGCATGCGCAGCGTTTCCTCTATTGCCTCTTCGGCGGTGGCATGCATCGTATGCCCTTCCTGCCACAAGAACTCGCGGCTGCGCAAGAACGGCCTTGTGGTCTTTTCCCAGCGCACTACGCTGCACCACTGGTTATAAAGCTTCGGCAGGTCGCGCCATGATTTAATTATATTCGCGTAATGCTCGCAAAAAAGCGTTTCCGAAGTCGGGCGCACGCACAAAGGCTCGGTCAGCTCCTCGCTGCCGCCGCGCGTCACCCACGCGACCTCAGGCGCAAAACCTTCTACGTGCTCCTTCTCCTTGTTGAGCAGCGATTCGGGTATAAAAAGCGGCATGTAGACGTTCTCATGCCCAAGCTCTTTGAACCTTTTATCGAGAATGCTCTGTATATGCTCCCAAATCGCGTAGCCGTATGGCCGGATTATTAAGCAGCCTTTGACCGATGAGTAGTCTACAAGCTCTGCCTTCAGGCAAATGTCGGTATACCACTGCGCAAAGTCGACCGACATCGGCGTTATTTCCTCAACAAGGCGTTTATCCTCTGCCATCTTTAACGTTCCTTCACCGTAAAAATAGTTTCTTTAAATTATATAATAATCTACCTTTAATGTCAAGACCGCCTAATTTAGTTTCCACTCGCTGTCAAGCCACTCGATGCGCTTTTTGACCCAATTATAAAGGTAGTCTACTTCGTCCTCGAACGTATAGAGCGAAAGGTCGCCGCGTAGGTCACGGCTTTTGAGCTTATGCTTGTAAAGCTGGTGCGTCTTCTGTTCCGACTGCGCTATCATGGTTTTCGGTATCTCGAGGATGTCTGATAGGAACTTGTCGAAAACGCCGGCGTTCCTAAGCTCGGTCCAACGCTCGCGTACCTTGCGGAAGAAAACCGGGTCGTCCATCAGCATTGAAAACCACGGCGAGTAGCGGACATGGTAGCCATCGGGGTAAAGGCAAGTCGCTACGTTCTGGTTGCCCATGCAGGTGTCGTAATCCCACGGCGGGCCCATGTAGAGCTTGCCGTTTTTGATATAGCAATAGCAGCTTGTGGTAAATCCCGAATCGAAATTCTTCACAAACTCGTTGACTATATACCAGTCGACAAACGAGGGGATGTCGATGTATTTTGAAAACTCACGGTAGCCTTTCCTCATCGACTTGTCGACGGTTGTGAGAAAGAGCCTAAACTCTTTGTAAAGCTCCTTTTTCCTCTCCTCGCCGATATCTTCGGCCTCGGCTTGTTTGTACATGACATGCGCGCCGCTGTTGAGCTTTATGCAGTACTCGCAGTCGTAGTTATGCCGCCAGTCTACCTCTATCTCAAACAGCCCTTCGGTGTACTCGTTGATGTCGACGCGCTCGTCGTGGATTTGGATTTTCTCGGTTAGCACATAGAGGCCGTTATATTCCCCGTTTATATAAACGTCGACATATTTAGCCTCGACCGAATACTGCAAGCCAATGTCGACGGCAAGGTTCAACGTCAGGTAGTTGCGCATCAGGGTCTTGTCGCTATATGTGGTCACAAGCACCCAGGTACGCGCCGGGCCCATGCCGAGAAGGTCGGCCTTTTTACCAAGCTTTATCGTATAGGGCTTCTGCTGGAACGTCCACGAGTAGTTGCCCCTGCCCTTTATTTCAAGCGGCTCATCATATATGCCCACACCGTCTTCCACCACAAGCGTGTATGTGCCGGGGATATACTGTTCCTTTGTTATGTCCCGCTTTCTTTTGCCGTCGTCAAGGTTTATATATAGAGTGGGTAGGTTTGTCACTTTGGGGTATTTTTCAGCTTCCTCTGGCGTGGCGGCACGATAAGGGGGGTTGATCGCGCTGTCAGGCTCTTCCGTCGTGGTGTCGGGAGTGGTTTCATCTGCAGTAGGCTCAGGGTTTGTGCCGCTCTCCGGCGCGCATCCGAAAAGGGCGGGCGCGACAAAAAGAGTTGCCAAAAGAAGCAGCGAGGTCAACTTTATTAGGTGCGATTTTTTTGTGGTTTGCTTCATTTTCTTTTTTGCAGCGCTTGACGCCGCAGCGTTCTCCTTTAAAGTGTTTATTTTATCAGTCCTCGAAATCGACTTTATGTTCCATGAAAAAATCGTGGTATGTATTCGTCCAGCTCCGCACGCGCGGTGGCTTTTTTATAAAACGCTTTGGGGCGGCTGGCATAAGCGCCTTTGCCCATGCAAGCCCGCCCCGTTTTTTATCCTCTACGCTTCACAAGCTCCTCGAAAGCCTCGGAGAGCCGGTAGTATACTTCGATGCCTACCGAGTTTGTCTCCTCGTAATGGCTGCGGCCGAAGCTGTCGGTGCCGCGCTCGAAATACGGGTTTTCGGGATGAAGGAAAAAGTCGTTCGGCGCTACTATATAGCCGAGCTCGTCGTCGCAAAGCCCCCAGACGAGAAGGTCACGGTCGCCTATAATCTCGACAAGCGTCCGGTAAGGCTCGGCGCCGGGGTTTGCTGCTATCTCGCCAGCCGAGCCGCCGTATGCCAGCTCGGGGAAAAGCTCGCCCGGCACAAGCGCGATGTTTATGCCGCCAAGTGACAGCAGCGACGCCTGCGTCTCGAGCGCAAGCCCATACTTTCCGCCGCCTGGTATCGGCTTTGAGCCCAGCACTCCAAGTGATGATAGCAGCACATACACCTTGTTGTCAAGGTTTACGCTGAATTTATGTGTGTTATCTTTAATTTCCGGCTTAAGCTCGACTTCGTCTGCGATTGACAAGAGGCAGTCGGCAAGCTTCTCGCCGACAACCACGACGTCCTGTTCGAGCGGAAGCTCGTTACCGGACTCGTCGAGCTGCCTTTTTGTTGATATAAGCCCGCCGACCGCGCCGGCAAAAAAGATAAAGTCGTCGCCGGTCGCATTTTTGATTTTTCTCCCCATATAGCATGGGAAGTCGGCGCTCACGCGGCTGTTCTCGCTGCGCAGCGCCTCGGGGTGCGACCCATAAGTTATTATTTGCAGCCCTGGCGTGCCGTCAATCGGCTCAAACCTAAACCGGTGGATATATTTATCGTAAACATACGGCGGGCGCGAGTCGCGCTGCAGGTCGCCGGTGTCAGCTTTGCCGTAATACAGCTTCCCCTCGCGCGCGGATTTGCAAGCCTGCCTTATCGCGCTCTGCACGCCGAGCTTTACCTTTTCCATAAACGCCTCGTTTTTGCCGTCGCGGCCTACCGGGCCCCAAAGCCCAAGCGTGTCTATTCCCGCGTGGGTATGCGTCGAGGCGATATGTATCGCGGAGAGGTTATATTCCTTCACGATGTCTGAAAGTCCCGCTTTGATTTCGTCGACAAAAGCTTTCAGCAGCCCCACACAGTCTACCGCGGCTACGACAATCGAGGTGCTGCCATCGGAGATAAACGCCGCGCGCGCAAATTGCGGGTCGAGCATGCCGGTAGCGACATTGTCGTTCCGGTAGCCCGCTATATAGTATGTGTTGGCAAAGCTGTCCGTAACCGGGTCGTAGTCGTCGGGGACAAGCGCCGCCGACCCGAAGCCAACTGTCCAGTAGCCGCCGCCCTTACCCTGGGGGGCTTGGCGCGCGTCGCCTTGTGGCCCGCCTTTGTCCGGCGCAAAGCTACTACAGCCGCAAATAGATGTACAAAACAAGGTACCGGCTAAAAATGCGGATAACATACGTTTCATTTTATCCTCCTATAAAGATTATAAAACTCCGCTGCATATCAGCTCGCGCACCAGCCCAGCAAATGTCCGCAGCGGCACGCCGTTTACTTTGCTTTGGCAAGCAGACAGCGCGAACCCCGCAATTGACGCATAAACCAAAAGCACCGTTATTTGTCTAAAGGTCGCTATAGAGCGCACGCTTCGCCTTGCGGCGAGCAGCGCGGCACATACTGCCGCAAACACTGCGCATATTGCAAAGCTTGGAAGCACCTCCGCGCCGGAGAGCTGCGCCAGTGAAAGCGCAACAGCCTGCGCGGTGCCTTCAAGGCTCTTTGCCGCAAATCCCGACACAAGCCCTGCGCCAAGCACAAGCACAATAGGGAAAAGGCAAAACAGCGCGAAATATAGTACCGCAGCTGCTAAAAAGGTCCAAACCTGCCTTAGGCTAATACGATAATTATTCTTCTTTTCTAGTTTCGTCCCCTGCATGTGTCCTCCTCATAAAACTGATCTTTTACTTAAATGTTACCCTGCAGGATAACCGGCGACATTTTGATGGGGTTTTCCCGCTCGCCGGTAGCGAGCATGTAAACCTCATCGGCGCGAAGGCTGCGCTCAAACGCGCGCGCGGCTTCTTCTGGCAATAGCCGGTAGTCGGCAGGTTTCGTCACGACAGGAATGCGCGAGCGCTTTTTTATCGCGCGGAGCAGCTTCGTCCCGCGCGGGTTCGCCGCCAAAAGCAGCGTGTATGGCGGCGGCGCGCTCACCTCATCGTATGTGACGCCGAAAAGGCAAAACAGCGCTGCCCGCCTTATTTTCGCGGCGGTCAGGTGCTTTGCCGCGGTGTTCGCGTAAAGCTCCGAAGGGCCGGCGCTCCGCTTTGCAGCTTTGCAGAGCCGCTCCGCCAGCCCGCCGTCGGCGTCGCAGCAGCGGGCAAGCTGCGCTGGGTCTGAAAGCAAAAAGTGCATAGGCAGCGCAATGCCGAGGTTTTCAGACGATACCGGAGCGCCTTGGCGCCTGCAAAGCTCAAGCGACTGGGATGGCACAAGCTGCGATAGTAATTCAAAGTCACCGCGCTCCCATGCCGCGCGGGACGCTGTCGCCGAAAGCCCCTTTATCCTCGGCATCGGCAAGGGCAAAATTTTCGAGCCGATGCTGTCGAGCGCGTCGATATATTCCGCCGCCAGTATATCGTTCGGGCGGGTCGGGAAAAAAGCGACCTCGCCGTACTTTTCCTTGTATATCGCTTCGGCGGCGCGCAATTTTGAGCTGCCATCCCGCTGGGGTAAGGCGGGCAGCTTGAGCGCTCGCATGCGGCAAAGGTACTCGCGCACGCGCACGACCGCCGCTTCCTCCTCGGGCGAGTAATCAAGCGTGCCCGCCGCAGTTCCGGGAAACGCACTCTCAGGCAAGCTCTCGCTTCCGAAGCAGAGCACGTCAACAACGCCAAGCGCATCGGCAATCCGCACGCCGGCGCGCGCGAAAAACTCCGCGCTCGAGCACGACCACGGGTGCGGCAACTCCAGCACGAGGTCGCAGCCGCACCTTATGGCGACCTCCGCGCGCCGGTATTTCGGCGCCGAGGCAAGCTCGCCGCGCTGCACATAATTTCCGCTCATTATGCCAACAATTGTAGCGTCGTCGCCAAGCCTTTGGCGCACCATTTCTAGCTGACGCAAGTGTCCGTTATGGAAAGGATTATATTCACAGATTATTGCTGCGACTATCATGTGTTTTTTATATATTTGCCATGAAAATTGTAACGCCATATTGCAGAATTACAAAAAATATATTATAATATTGTCAATATTGTTGTGAAAATTAAGGAGTAATTTCTTTAATGAAAGTACTTGTCGTCAACGCAGGCAGCTCGTCGTTGAAATACCAGCTTCTGGACACTACGACCCGAGTTGTCGCCGCAAAAGGAATTTGCGAGCGAATAGGAATGGCTGGTAGCCAAATCGAGCACAGACTCGGCGCTGAAGGTGAAAAAATCGTTCGCGCGTATGAAATTAAAGACCACGCAGACGCGATCAGGCTTGTGATCGACACGCTGCTTGACCCCGAGCTGGGCTGCATTTCAAACATCTCCGAAATCGAGGCGGTTGGCCACAGGGTGGTCCATGGCGGCCCGTATTTTACCCAAAGCAGCATCGTAACCGACGAGGTTATCGAGAAGCTTAGGCTCTGTGTCGATTTCGCGCCTCTGCACACCCCCGGACACCTGATGGGTATTGAAGGCTGCCTGAAGGCAATGCCCAATATACCGCAGGTGCTTGTTTTTGATACCGCCTTCCACACCACTATGCCCGAAACCGCGTGGCGGTATGCCATATCTTACGATATGGCAGAAAAGTACCAAATCCGCCGCTACGGCGCGCATGGCACCTCTCACCGGTTTGTCGCTATGGAGATGATAAAGATTTTGGGCAAGCCGGCCGAGGACACCAAAATCATCACCTGCCACATCGGCAACGGCTCGTCTATATCCGCGGTCAAAGGCGGTAAGTGCATTGATACCTCGATGGGCTTTACGCCGCTCGAAGGCCTTATGATGGGCACCCGCTGCGGCACCATCGATCCGGCTATCGTCACCTTCATAATGAAGGCTGAGGGCTTCGACCCCGACCGCATGCGCGACTATATGAACAACGAGTGCGGGTTCCTCGGCGTTTCGGGCATCTCGTCCGACAGCCGCGATATCGAGGCGGCAATCGAGAAAGGCGACAAGCGCGCTTGGATAACCGCCCACATGCTGGCGTACCAGGTCAAAAAATATATCGGTATGTACACCGCCGCGATGAACGGGCTTGACGCAATCGTTTTCACCGCCGGCATGGGCGAAAACAACCCCGAGCTGCGCGCCCGTGCCTGCCGGGACATGGAATTTTTCGGCATCGAGCTTGACCCACAAGTCAACGCCGAAACTCACCACCAGACCAATATCGTGCGCATCTCGTCCGACCGCTCGAAGGTGCAGGTATACGTCATCCCGACAAACGAGGAGCTTATGATAGCGCTAGACACCGAAGAGGTCGTAAAGGCTAGCAAAACCGCTTAAATAGTCGCATGAAAAGCGCCGTCTACCATTATTTATATCGTTAAAAATTTCGGGGTTACGCGCTCCGGCAAAGCCTGTGCAAGATGCTATAATTATAATTAATGTTAGGCGTTTTGGCAATAGCTGATACAAAATTTTAAACAGAATTTTGTCCTTGAAAAAATTCCGCATGATAAAACCCCCTTCCCTGCCATTGGGGAAGGGGGTTTTTGCTTATACTAAAAACTTTATACTTTGTTTATGTATTTACCAAACTTTTTGTAATAAACCGCAGCAAGCGAGAGGGTGATGGCAAGCACAAAGAGCGCAAACTGCAGCGTGGAGTCCGAAGTCGCAGGGCTGGGCGTGGTTGGTTCGTTAGCCGCAGTTTCGGGCTCGGGCACGGGTTCAGGCTCGGGCTCGGGCGCCGGGCCTTTGAGCACTATTGTCGCGCCGCAGTTTTTCGGGGTATTCCACTGGGTGTCGAGCAGTTCTTTTTCGTTATTGCCGAGGAACGCCTGCACCGCGCGGACGGTGTTGTCGTCCTGGACGTCGGCGAGCTGGATATCAAACGCCATCTCTTTGCCTTCTGAAAGGGTAGTGAATGCCGAAACGTCGAACGACACTTCGATCGCATAGCCTTCCGAGAGGTCTTTGCCGTTTAGGTATCCGACCGCGGTCTTGACATTATCGGTTACCTCGGGCTGCAAAATCCACTGGTCGCCAGTGTTGTTGCCGGTTATCTCGTTTCTGTTGTTGACGCGAAGCTGGACATAAGAAGCGTCGTCGTAGTTGAAGTCGTCGCCGCGCTTGTTGTTAAGGTCGATGAAGAGCTCGATGCAGTCGCATATGTATGCCTCGATTATATCGCCGGTCCACGGCGTGGTGTCGTATGACTCAATGTAAAAATACAGCGTGTTGCCGTCCCATAGCGTGTAAACAACTCCCGTTGTGTTGGCGGTGGAGCCGCTGGTGAAGTTTTCGATCTTATAACTCGGCACCCTGTTATAAATTTCGTCTTTTTTGCCGTCGACGACAGCCGTGCCCTTATAGGTTTCCACTATAAGCGGGTCAACAGCCGCAGCCGGCAAAACAGACACAGCGATAAGGGTAAGGGCTAAAATCGCGACAAAAATCTTTTTGGTCAAAGCCACGCACCTCCATCTATGCGGCTTTTTTGCATTTATGGCGTTATATGTTAATTATGCTAATTAATTATATATCAGGAGTTATTTGTTTGTCAATATCTCCTATAAAAAATATTAAAATTTTATATAAAAAAGCGCGGAATTTTGTTCCGCGCCCTTTATATATTTACATTTTCGCAGTTGTGGTAAACCTCTTGGACGTCGTCGTTGTCCTCGAGCTTTTCGAGCAAAAGTTCCATCATTTTAATTTGTTCGGGGTCTGTAAGCTGTACGTATACCGACGGAATTTTGTCCTGCTCTGCCGAAGCTATCTCAAAGCCCGCGTCCGCTATGGCGTCGCGCACGCTGTACAGGTCGTCTGGCTCGGTGCGGATTTCGTAGACTTCCTCGTCGTCGGTCAGAAAATCAACCGCGCCGGCTTCAAGCGCGCACTCCATGAGCTTGTCTTCGTCGACGCCCTCTTTGCGCTCAACTATTATGACGCCTTTGTCTGAGAAAAGATAGCTCACGCAGCCGGTCGCGCCGAGGTTGCCGCCGTATTTGTCAAACAGGTGCCGCAGGTCGCCGCTCGTGCGGTTGCGGTTGTCGGTCGTTGTCGCCACGATCATCGCCACGCCGCCCGGCCCGTAGCCTTCGTAGGTTATCTCCTCGTATTTTTCGGCGTCGCCGCCGGTGGCTTTCTTTATTATGCGCTCGATGTTTTCGTTTGGGACGTTGTTCGCCTTGGCTTTGGCAATCAGCTCGCGCAGCTTGCGGTTGGAGTTCGGGTCAGGCCCGCCGTCGCGGACCGCTATCGATATTTCTCTCCCGATTTTTGTGAAGAGCGATGCGCGTTGCGCGTCGGTCTTCGCTTTTTTATGCATTATGTTTTTCCATTTGCTGTGCCCGGACATGGAATCAACCTCTTTTCATTATATCTTTGCTGGGGTCCTCATGCATACCAGATGCAGCGCGCTCCCCAGCGTGATGTTCGTGGCGCGCACAAGTCCGAGCCTGAACCGCACCTCTTCTTCCCTCTCGGCGCCGAGTATGCGGCAGCTGTTGTAGAACCTGTTAAATGACGCGCAGATGTCGAGGATATAGCGCACTATAATCGACGGCTCGTATTGGGCGAGCGCGTCGTCGACCTTCTCGCCGAAAAGCGAGAGGGCTTTCGCAAGCTCAAGCTCCGCTGCGTTCGGCGTGTACTCGCCGGTATATGCCTCGGCTGAATAACCCGCCTCTTTGGCTTTTGCGAGCACGCTGCAGGTGCGCGCGTAGGTGTACTGCGCATACGGGCCGGTGTTGCCGTCGAAGTTGAGGGCTTCCTGAAGGTCGAAGCTGATGTCTTTTATGCGGCTGTTTGCGAGGTAGCCGAACACTATCGCGCCGACGCCGACGTCCTCAGCCACTTTGTCCGCGTCATCAAGCTCGGTTCCTTTTTCGGACATTATCTCTTTGACTTTGTCAATCGAGAGCTTAAACAGATCCTTGAGCAGTATTGTGTTGCCGCTGCGCGTGCCGAGCTTCATTCCGCCTACCGACATGGTGCCGTACGGCACATGCACGAGACGGTCTGCCCACGGGTAGCCCATTAGCTCGACGACTTTGAACCACTGTGCGAAGTGCAGGCTCTGGCCCGCCGAGGTGACATATATGCAGCGGTCGAAATGGAAGGTGTTGTAGCGGTAAACCGCTGCCGCAATGTCGCGAGTTGGGTAAAGGGTTGTTCCGTCGCTCTTGAGGATAAGGCAAGGCGGCATGCCGTATTCCGAAAGGTCGACGATGGACGCGCCCTCGTCAATCTTGAGCAGCCCCTTTTGGCGCATAAGCTCGACCTGCTCGGCCATTTTGTCGGAGTAGAAGCTTTCGCCGAGGTAGTAGTCAAACTCGATGCCGAGCTGCCGGTAGGTTTTCTTGTACTCCTCTATCGAAAGCTCGATAAACCACTTCCAAAGCTCGGTGTTTTCGGGGTCGCCGCCCTCAAGCAGAGCAAACTCACGCCGCGCACGCTCCCAGAGCGACTCGTCTTTTTCCGCCTCCTCATGGAAGCGCACGTATAGGGCGACAAGCTCGTCGACGCCGCCCTGCTCGACCTGCTCGCGGCTGCCCCAGAGCTTGTACGCGGCGATCTGCTTGCCGAGCGACGTGCCCCAGTCGCCGAGGTGGTTTATCGAAATGCACCGATACCCCCTAAACTCGTGCAGCAGCCGCAGCGAGTGGCCTATTACTGTGGTGCCGAGGTGTCCGAGGTGGAATGGCTTTGCGATGTTGGGAGAGGAGTAATCGAGCACGATGGTCTTGCCTTCGCCCTCGTTCGACCTACCGTAGTTTTCACCCTCGGCGATTATCTTCTGTATCACTCCGCGCGTGAAATATTCGGGCGATACTTTAAAGTTAAGGTATCCGCCTGTAGGCGATGCGGCTGCAAGCTCTAAGTTTATCTTTTCGGCAAGCTCGCTTGCAATTGCCTGGGGAGGCTTGCGAAGCGTCCGGCTGAGCTTAAAGCAAGGCAATGAAAGCTCGCCGAGTTCGGGGCTCGGCGGATACTCAAGCATGCCATAAACCGATTCCGTCGTTTGCCCGTGGTCCGCGCCGGCAGCGTCAAGCGCCGCCAAAATCGCGTCCGCGAGCTGTCTTTTTAGCTGCTGCATCCTTTGACTCCGTATTCCTTTTGGATTTTATTTTTCGATAACGCATACCGCCATGCGCACAAAATACTCCCGCAATACCGGGAACCTCGCAAGCGGGAGCAACCACCCCCGCAGTGGTATTTCTTTGTAATACGCTGGCTTAATTTTAAGCGAGTCCAAAATGCGCCTGAAGGCGGCAAGCGTCATTTTATTTATATACGATATATGCTCGCGCCCGCGCTCGTCGCACGAAAAGCGTAAAGAGAGCCGCTCTTTTTCATCCTGCAGCCCATCTGCCAGCGCTTTGTACGCAGCGATTAGCGAGCGCTCCGAGAAAAACAGGTGTACCCAGGGTATATATATGAGGTCCGACAGGTGCGCGCCCCAGGGATGACCATACGGCGGGAAATTTATAAATATCCGCCCGCCTGGCGCAAGCACCCTATAGGCTTCGCGGATCACCGCCTCGGGGTCTTTCGCGTGCTCGATAAAGTCGTTCATCATCACGGTATCGAACACGCCGTCGGGATACGGCAAGCTGTCGGCAGATGCGCATAGGAAAAGGAACTTTGACGAGTAGCCGAGCTTTTTAGCCAGCTCCGTCGCCTCGCGCTCATACCGCGCTACGATGTCGACCCCGACCACGCGCTCGGCGCCGAGCGAAGCGTAGTAAAGGCTTTTGCCCGCCGCGCCGCAGCCGAGGTCAAGCACGCGCTTGCCCTCGAACATCTCATACGGCTTGTATTTCGGCGCGTAGCAGGCTATTGTGTCTGCGCCGCGCTCGAATTGCCACTCCGCGTAGGTTTTCACCCCGTTATTTTCCATGTTAAATGGATGGGGGACGGGCTTAGCCCGCTTATTCAGCGCGAGCAGCACCCGCGCGCCGAGCGGCAGCTCGCCGAAGCCTTGCTTTTTTTTCATCGCTAGCTCCATTCCCTTGGCACATATATTAATAGGATACCACTTACAAGAAAAAATTTCTACTGTGAGATGTGAACAAAAATTTCTAATCAGCACAGTCGGCGCCTTACTCGAACTCGAGCATTATCTGCTCGAGCCGCACGACAAGCTCGTCGGTGCGCAGCCGGTCCTCGGCGTAAGCTTTGCGAAGCAGGCTGTAGGGGATTTTGTCGTCGAATTTGTCGAAAAGCGGTATCTCGGTGTTTTGCACGAGCGAGTATTTATCGATGCCGTGCTCTTTTATAACGCCATGCCACAACTTCACCGCGTCGGCTGCGGTACCGCGCTCCATACGGAAGGTCATATAGTAGCAGCCGTCGTACTCGAGGTTTGACAGACCGAGAGGGCCGGAGTTTCGCACAATAAACTTGCGCAGCGTCCTAAACGAGCGCGTGCCGAGCCAAGGGAAAAGGCACCATGTAAACCCGCCGAGGTGCACGAGCGATTTTTCAAGCATTCCGGTATTGCGCGCGAGGTTGCGAGCCTCCCAAAGCCTGTGGCGCGCGTTTGGCTTCAGGTACGGGTAGTCTGTATCCTCCTCCAGCACCCTCTTCATGCGCTCTAGGATTTTGGTGTGTATCTCGCCATAGTCGCCGGGCCAGGAGATTTCCATTTTTCCCTTGACGCGCGTTACAAATATTAGCTTTCGCGGGATGTCGAGTTCCTCAACTTCCCATACCCTGCCCGCGAGCGCGAACCTGTCGCCGACCGGCGGCGGAAAGGATATGACTCCGATTTCCTCCGAGCCGCAGCGGACCGTCCAGTCGTCGGTATCTTTAAAGACCGCGTAGAATTTATAGTTGTTTATCAGCCGCTCGCCTTTTAGCCCGACAATCAGCCCCTTTTCGTCGGTCATCTCGAGGTAGTCGTGCTCGAGCATCGAGAGGAGCAGCTTTTTGTAGTCCTCGCGGCTGACGTCTAAAAAGGGCGGCAACGTTAGCACGCGCTCGGCGAGCCTTTTCGGCGTAAGCTCGCCCGAAGCGGCGACGGTCGACAGCGTCTGGTGAAACAGCAGCGACATCGGCATCTTTTTGAGGCTCGGCGGCTCGATAAAACGCTCCTCTATATAAAGCTGCACGATCGCGATAGCGCGGAGCAGCCCCCACGGGATCATCTGCGGCAAGGGGGTATTGGGCAACGGCTCCTCCTCGCGGAACACCATCATCATCTCGGGCGGGTCGCCGCGACGGCCGGACCGCCCCAGCCGCTGCAGGAAATTTGACACCGTAAACGGCCCGTCGAGCTGCACAATCCGCTCGAGCTTGCCGATGTCTATCCCAAGTTCAAGCGTCACCGTCGCGCAGGTGACGACTTTTTCCTCCTCGGCTTTGAGCTTCGCCTCCGCTTCCTCACGGATTGAGGCGGAAAGAAAACCGTGGTGGATGAGGAACCTGTCGGGCTCGCCGCGCAGCTCGGCTATTTCGCGCAGCGTCGCGCAGACGTATTCGGTCTCCTCGCGCGAGTTTGCGAACACAAGGCATTTTTTGCCGCGCGTGCACTCATATATATACTCATAGCCGGGATCGAGCATCGCGCGCGTGCTTCCCGGCTCCTCGGTCCCATCCCTTTCCCTCGGGTCGCATTCAAGCTGTCTTCCCTCAGGCGGGGTGGCTTCCGGCTGACCTGAAGGTTGGGCGCCAGCTTCTTCTTGCGGCAAACCCAAGTCTTGCTCCTGGTCCGACTGGTCGGCGTTGGGGTTATCAATATAAAAATGCTCCATGCCGAGCCGCCAGACGATTTTGCTATCAGGCAAGACCGGCGCCTGCGTCGCCCTCCCTGTGCCCGCGCCAAGCCAATCGGCTGCGAGCCGCACGTCGCCTATTGTCGCCGAAAGCCCCACGCGCCGCGGATGGTAGCCTATTAGCCTCGCGATACGCGAAAGCTGGCAGATTATCTGACTTCCGCGGTCGCTGCCCATCAGCACGTGCACTTCGTCGATGACGACAAACCTTAGGTCGCCGAAAATGCGCGGGATGTCGTTCGAGCGGTTTATAAGCATCGCCTCGAGCGACTCGGGCGTTATTTGCAGTATCCCCCGCGGCTCGCCGAGCGCCTTCGTTTTGTGCGACTGCGCGACGTCGCCGTGCCAGTGGAACACCGGTATGCCCGAAAGCTCGAGCACGTCGGTGAGGCGCTCGAACTGGTCGTTTATAAGGCTTTTCAGCGGTGCAATGTATAGCGTGCCGAACGACTGCGGCGGGTCCTCGTACATCATAGTGATTATCGGGAAAAACGCCGCCTCGGTCTTTCCCGACGCGGTCGATGAGGTAAGAAGCAAATTGTCGTCTGTTTCAAACAGCACGCGCGCAGCCTCAAGCTGCACGCCTCGCAGCCGCTCCCAGCCTTGCCTATAGATATATTCCTGTATAAACGGTGCAAAGCGGTAGAATACTTCCATAAGGTTACCTCTCGTGCCCGTCAGCCGCGGTAGCCGAGAGCCATTTTTCAAGTTTTTCCCTGTCCTTGTCGGCGAGCGTGGTAATCCCCGCCAGCGATTCGAGGTGGTGCCTGAACTCATGGCGCAGCGTGGAGCGCAAAACCGGCTCTAGCTGCTCGGGCGTGTGAAAGGGGTATAGCTTCATAAAGCTGCCGTAATAAATAACTATGTAGCGCCCCATCGCGCGGTCGTGCCGGTACTCGCCGAGTACATATAAGCCGCCGCCCGGCGCGCTCGGGTGCGTTTTTGCCCAGTCGAGCACTATGATGCCGCCGTTGAGATACCTGTAAAACTCCTGCGGCAGCTCGCAGGCAAGCTTATCGAGCAGCTCGTCAAACTCCCGCTTTGATACCACGCCGACACCAACTCCCCATATCTTAACTAATTAATGATAACATTTCGCGCGCGTTTTTGTCAAGCAGAGCGAAACGCGGCGCATAAGGCGATTTTTGCTTGACTTGGCGAAGCTGTTGTGGTATCATTTCAGCGGTCGCGGGCTCCCCGCGCGCATTTTATTTATACTACGGAGCGTTATGGTATTCAGCAGCACCGTCTTTCTGTTTTTATTTTTGCCCGCGGTTTTGGCGGCTTATTTTGTGATACCTAAAAAATTCCGCGCAGCGCGGAATATGGTGCTGCTTATAAGCAGCCTTTTTTTCTATTTTTACGGCGAGCCAAAAGCAATAGTAGTGATGCTCGGCTCGATTACCGGCAACTGGCTTTTCGCTCTTTTTCTTGATTCAGAAAAAGGGTTACAGGGCAAATCGGCGCGGCGATTTATAGCTGCGCTCGCCACCGCTTTTAACCTTGCGATTATAGGGTATTTTAAATATGCGGGCTTTATCGCCGAAAACCTTAACTTTATTTTCGGCGGCAGGCTCGCGGTGCCTAACATAGCCATGCCTATCGGCATCTCGTTTTTTACCTTCCAAGGCATGAGCTATGTATTCGACGTCGTGCGCGGCGATGTGCCCGCGCAGCGCAATATTTTATACGTCGCGACATATATCTCGCTTTTCCCGCAGCTTGTCGCCGGCCCCATAGTGCGATACCAGACAATCGCCGAGGCGCTGGGGAACCGCGATGAAAACCTTGCTGAAATCACGGCTGGAATCAGGCGGTTTATTTTCGGGCTAGCGAAAAAGCTGCTTTTGGCAAATCCTGCGGGCGCGCTGGCAAGCGAGATTTTCGCGCTTCCGGCAGGATCCCTTTCGAGCGCAGAGGTGTGGCTCGCCGCGGCGGCATACTCGCTTCAGATACTTTTTGATTTTTCGGGCTACTCCGATATGGCAATCGGGCTTGGTCATGTGTTCGGGTTTACATTTGAGGAGAATTTCAACTACCCCTACACCGCGCGCTCGGTGACAGACTATTGGCGGCGCTGGCATATCTCGCTGTCAACTTGGTTCCGCGACTACGTCTATATCCCGCTCGGCGGCAACCGGCGCGGGCTGCCCCGGCAGATTTTCAACATCCTAATCGTATGGATGCTCACGGGGCTGTGGCACGGCGCGGCGTGGAACTTCGTGCTCTGGGGGCTGTACTTCGCGGTACTGCTTATACTTGAAAAGCTATTCCTCGGCAAAGTACTGCAGCGGCTTCCGCGCGCTGTCGGGCACGCATATACGCTGCTTGCGGTTGTCATAGGCTGGGTTTTTTTCACCGCGCCCGACTTTGGCACGGCGTTCGCCTGGCTCGGCGCGATGTTCGTGCCCACTGCCGGCACGGCAGGCGGAGCGCAGCACGCGCTCGCTCTGCTTTATGAGAATAGGTTTGAGCTGGTCCTAGGCGTTTTGCTCTCTATGCCCATAGCGAAGGCTATATCCGCAAAATTTGAAGGAAAACTAGTCTATAGGGTCGCGCGCGACGCTTTGTGCTGTCTGCTTTTTGTTTTATGCACCGCGCGCGTGGTTTCCTCGACCTTCAATCCCTTCATTTATTTTAGGTTCTAATATGAAGCTCTTAGAATTCCTCGAAAAATACATGTTGGTAACGTTTTTTGCGGTGGCGATATTCGCCATCCCCGTGCTTACGAAAATCGAGCCGCCGAAGGAGATTTCGGTCGCCGAAAACCGCCGGCTCGCCGACCCGCCGGTAATGACAAAAGAGAGTCTTATGTCGGGCAAATACTTCTTAGGCTGGGAAACATACCTGTCCGACCGTATTTGGGCGCGTGACGGCTGGATTCGACTTGACACGGCGCTCGAGCTTGCCACGGGGCACAAGGTTGTGCGGGACGTGGTTATCACCGACTCGGCGCTTCTGCCATACGTCGCCGCAGACGCGCCCGACACCGGCGCTGAGGCGCTCGCCTCAAAAATGGCGCAAAGGTATGCGAAGCTTGCGCGCTATGTCGAAAACTACGGCGGCGTGTTCCTTTATATAAATGTGCCCGAGCAGTGCTCGATACTGCGCGAGGCTTACCCGGGCGGGCTTTTTTCCGGACGGCTAAAACTCGAGTCGCAAAACTCGGCGTTTGCCGCCGCGATGGACGAGCTCGGCGTAAACTACCTTGACATGCGCCCGGTGTTCAAAGAAAAATCACGCGACGGCACCGGCGCCGAATACTACGCGCGCACCGACCACCATTATAACCTCCGCGGCGCGTACCTGACCTACCTGACTTTGTGCGACACGCTCAGCTCGCTCGGCGTGAATGTCGAAGCCAAAACCGACGCGACCTTTGTCACGCTGCCAAATACTTTTAACGGCTCGCGCGGGCGGAAGATCTATAACCTCGCGGGGTATAACGACAAGCTCGAGTATATAATCTGGAAAAATCCCGTCGCGTTCACGCGTACCGACAACGGCAACCCCAGCCCGCCGGTGGTGTATTTTTTGCCGCCCTCAAGCGATACCGAAGTTGCTTACACGCTTTATATGGGCGGGGACATCGCTGAGACGGTGATACAGACCGGCAGGCCGTGGCTGCCCGACTGCATAATCTTTGGCGACTCGTTTACAAACGCGCTTGAAACCGTGCTTTACTGCTCATTTGACACCATGGTGGCGCTTGACTTCAGGCACAATACCACAAAAACGATATACGAGTATATCGACGAGTATAAGCCCGACGTCGTCATTTGCCTGCGCGACGATACCGCGACGCTCTCTACAGACGGCAATGGAAACCTGCCGGATTAGGGCGCGGTAAAAACATTATTCTGCGAGCGAAATACAACGAGCATTAGGGCCAAAAATGAAAGGAAAACGGCTCTCCCGAGTTGTTATTTTAAAAAAACCGGTTTTTTTTCGCTTGTGCCCCTTGACAAATACAGGCGAGGCATGATATACTTTTAAAGCTTGCAATTTTAGCGTTTTTCGTTTTAAACAACAAATGGAGGATTTAGTCTCAATGACCACGTTCATGGCGAAAAAAGAGACCGTCGAACGCAAGTGGTACGTGCTCGACGCCGCCGGTAAGCCTCTCGGCAAGACCGCAGCGGCTGCGGCAACTATTCTGCGCGGAAAACATCGTCCCGAGTTCACCCCGCATGTCGACTGCGGTGAATTCGTTATCATAGTAAACGCGGAAAAAGCCGTATTGACCGGCAATAAACTTGACCAGAAGTTCTATCGCCGTCATTCCGGCTATGTCGGCGGGCTCAAATCAACCAGCTACCGCGAGCTTATGCAGAAGAAACCCGAGTTTGCCATGATGCTTGCCGTCAAAGGCATGCTTCCCAAAAACTCGATCGGCCGCAAAGCAATTACTAGGCTGAAAGTCTACAGAGGCCCCGAGCATAAGCACCAGGCCCAAAAGCCCATTGCCCGCGAATTTTAAGGACAAAGGAAAGGACGACTGAACAAAATCATGTTTACGAGCGATAAACCGTATTTCTACGGGACCGGCAGAAGGAAGAAATCCGTAGCACGCGTGCGCCTTTATCCTGGCACCGGCAAAATAACTATTAACAACCGCGATATAGACGATTACTTCGGGCTTGACACCCTCAAGCTCATCGTCAACCAGCCGTTCGCGATTACAAACACCGCCGGCAAGTTCGACGTCGTATGCCGCGTTAACGGCGGCGGGTTCTCCGGCCAGGCAGGCGCAATACGCCACGGCATCGCGCGCGCACTGCTCAGCGTCGACGAGTCTTACCGCCCCTTACTTAAGAAAGCGGGCTTCCTCACGCGCGACCCACGCATGAAAGAGCGCAAAAAGTACGGCCTCAAAGCCGCACGCCGCGCGCCCCAGTTCTCGAAGCGATAAAAAAGCCTTTTTGCGGGCATCACGGCAGCTTTCGCCGCGCCCGCATGGGAGCTTTAGCTTTATCGCTGCTATGCAGCGCCACGCTGCATGAGCCGTGTGCCGGCGTCCGAAAATCCTGCGCCAGCTATCCCTGCTGCGAGGGTTGCAGCTGGGCAGCATCTTTGGACGCCGGATGAATACCAAAACCACCTACCCTCCCCTCGCGGGAGGTTTTTTTATTTTCCAAAGAGAATAAAAGCTTTGCGCAAATGCTTTCCATCTATGTGCGCGAATATCCTAAAACCTGCAAATTATGCCAAATAAAAAATTCTTCCATAAAATGCATCTGCTTCTATGTTAATATCGACAAAAAATCACGGCGTAAATATCAGGTGAACTAATATAAATAGCCTTTCACCTTTAAAAGTTTATTGGGAAATATGCCGATGCAGCGGCTCGGTTTGCCTAGCGGCGCAGGAATCATGTACCGAATGAGGGTAATATTGTGGGTTGAACTGGCTGGTACGCTGCGTTATAATACAAGCGCGCCGTTAAGAAACGGTCAATTTAACACAGCAAGTCAAGGAGAGAAAGAATGAAGAAAAACATTATAAAGCGGACCATGGCGGCAGTGCTTTGCGCAATATCCATCATGGCTGTCGCAAGCGTCTCCGCGTTTGCCGCATGCGTGCCTAACGTAGCTAACATAAATTCTATTAAGAATGTTGCTACATACGCAGGCGCCGACTGCTCGGCACTGCTCGGCGCGCTTAAGAACGGCAACGACTACAACAAGGTTTGCCAGGCAATAAAGAACAGCCTCCAGAGCTGCCTTCCCGGCGCTAAGGTTGACGTCAAAAGCTGCTCGACCTCGACCCCCAATGCCGTGAAAGTCATTATCAACGGCAAAGAAATAGACTGCTCGGGCAACGTCAACGTGCAGGATATAATCAATAAGTACAATACAGCCTGCGGCACCCCCGCCGGCAACAACAACGCCAACAACGGCAACGGCAACACCCCGGTAACTCCCAACAAGCCGGTTGAGACTCCTCAGAAGCCTGCACAGCCTGTCCAGCCCCAGAAGCCGGTAGAGACTCCTCAGAAACCGGCCCAGCCTGCTCAGCCTCAGAAGCCGGTCGAGACGCCTTCGGGCTCCTCGGTCCTGGCAATCGAGCGCGAGGTTGTCGAGCTCGTCAACCAGATACGCGCTTCGTACGGCCTCGGCAAGCTGACTCTGAACGAAGAGCTCAGCCGTGTAGCACGCATTAAGGCTGAGGACATGGCGAAGAACCGCTACTTCTCGCACACCAGCCCGACCTACGGCTCGCCGTTTGACATGATGCGCAGCTTTGGCATCTCCTACCGCACCGCGGGCGAGAACATTGCCATGGGCTACAGCACCGCTAAGGCAGTCGTCGACGCTTGGATGAACTCGGAAGGCCACAGGGCTAACATCCTCAACGCCTCGTTCACCCAGATCGGCGTAGGCTACACCGCAAACGGCAACTACTGGTGCCAGATGTTTATCGGCTAATCCGGTAAAAAAGAACAAATTTAAAATAAGACAAAAAGAGGCTCCTTTCTGGGAGCCTCTTTTTTTGACCATCGAAATGTTTTTAGCTTGGCTGCTGGGCGGCGTCAAATCCCGGCTGCATTTTAGGAGGGGGCGCGCCCACCGCGCGCTTAGCCGCTGCGGGCGGACCGCGACGCCCCGCGCGCTCGAATGCCGGCACCCTGCCGAACTCGGTCTGCTCAAACTCCTGCATTTCGCCCTCAAAAGGCGGTTTGCCGGTACCATACGCCTCGCCGGCATCCTCGCCCTCTTCGCCGAGTATCCGGTCGCCGTCTTCGGTCAGATAGCGCTTTGCCTGGGTGGTGAATAGCTCATAATACCTGCCTTTGAGCTTCATCAGCTCGGCGTGGGTACCCATCTCCACAAGCTCGCCCTGTTCGAGCACGATAATTTTCGAGGCGGTCGTCGCGCTTGAGAGGCGGTGCGAAACGAATATCGTCGTCTTGTTCTTGCGCAGCTCGTCAAACTGGTTGAATATCTCTTGCTCGGCGAGCGCGTCAAGCGACGCCGTCGGCTCGTCGAGTATCAAAATGTCCGAGTCGCTGTAAAATGCGCGCGCCACAGCCAGCTTCTGCCACTGGCCTATCGAAAGGTCGACGCCGTTTTCCTCGAATATGCGCATCAGCGGCGTGTTGTATTTATCGTTTAGCTTCTCGATAAAATCCGCGGCGTTGCTTTGCTCCGCTGCGGTCGCTATCTCGCCCATATCGATAGGCTGCTTTTCAATATCGCCGAATGCGATGTTCTCGGTTACGGTGACCGCGTATCTGCCAAAGTCTTGGAATATAATGCCGAATATCTTATAAAGCTCTTCGGGATCGTACTCGCGCAAATCTCGCCCGTCGAGCATTATCTCGCCTTCTGTCGGGTCATAAAGCCGCGTGAGAAGCTTAATAAGCGTGGTTTTGCCTGCGCCGTTTAGCCCGACGAGCACCACGGTTTCTCCGGGGTTTATCGTAAAGCTGACGTTTTTGATAACGTCGCGCTCGGTGCCCGGGTAGCGGAACGAAACGTTGCGGAACTCTATCGTATGGGGCGTATGCCTATGCACCGGCGCGGGAACGGGGAGAATCGAAACAATGTTCTTCTTCTCAGCCATGAATACTATCATGTTGTCGATAAACAGCGTACCCTCGTAAATCGACGCGGTTGTAGATATAAGCGCCGCCACGCCGCCGGCTATCGAGTTCAGCGCACCGGTGTACAGCGAGTAGTCGCCTATCTTAAAGAGGCCTTGGCTTACCCCTCGTGCGATGTAAAGGAAAAGCAGGCAGTTGACGGTAGATGAAACCAAAGTAAGGCCGATATTCCACAAGCCCTCCGATACAAAGAGCTTTTTCAGCCCCGCAAAATACTTCCAGAATGTCTGCTGATAGCGATCGATGAGCGTGTCCGACAGCCCGAAAATGCGTATCTCCTTGACCATGTCCTTGTTGGTCAAAAGGCCCGAGTAATACGCAAGCTGCCTGCGGTCTTTGGAGCGGTGGCGTACATAATTGAAGTTTTTACGCCTATAGACAAAGTTTATAATTGCCGACGGTATGCTCATCGCGACTATAATCCACGGCGCAAACGGGCTGACCGCGGCTAAAATCACGATAAAGCTGACCATCGAAATTATATTACTCATTATGCCGAAAGTTGAGTTTATGACCTGAATCGGCCTGTGGCCTGCTTCCCTGCTGGCGTTCTCAAACCGTTCGTAAAACTCCGGCATATCAAAGCTCGCGATGTCTATCTCACGGGCTTTTTTCATTATTTTAACTTGGATGTGGTTTACGACTAGCTCGCCCGAAATCCTTGAGAGGATGTCGTTGACGCTGTGCACCAGCCGCACAAAGAATATGTATGCGAACTGAAAGATCAAGAGCGTCATTACGACTTCAAAGCCGATTTTGCCGCCGTATGCGTCGCCCAAGGAGTTTAGCAGCTCGCGCCCGATATAGGCGCTGATAACCGGCGAGACGCCGTTGAATACCGACATGAACATCATGAGGAACAGTATCCACGGCCTTGCCTCCCATACGAGCTTGAAAATGTAAATCAACCTGTAGCAGAACTTCGAGACAAGCCGCCACAGGTACGACGGTACCTCCGCCAGCGATTTGGGTGGCGGCTCTTTTAGCTTATCGCGCCAGTTGCTCATCCTCGGAGGCCCAAATACCCCAGGTCCCATCTCTACAGCTACGCGCGCCTAGTGACGCGCACACCCCTTTCTTAGTTAGTTAATTTTTAAACTATTTTAATTATACACCCCACTTTTACGCGTGTCAATCCATTTCATTAGTTTTCTAATAAATGATATTAAAGATTGTGGATAAGGTTAAAATTTTATCGTTCGCAGGCGAAAAATTTGTGTATAATGGCTCGCTTGGCATGCTAGGCATGCTTGTCCGGTTACATTACTAGCATATAAAAAGGCTTCAAACCCGAGGGTTTGAAGCCTTTTGCTATATTACTTCAACATTCTCAAGTTTGCTTGCACTGTCTTTGTCAAGGTAAAGCGCGGCGCTTTTATGGCGGCGTAAGATGCTCGCCGGGCAAGACGTATCGATCAGCCCTGTTAAAGCATTTTTGACCGCTGCGGCTTTGCGGGCCGACGGGACTGTTATTATCGCTTCCGGCACCGACATTATAAGCGGGATCGTCAGCGTAATCGCGTGAGTCGGGACATCATAAAGCGTTCCAAAGCAGCCGTCGTTCACCTGCTGCTGCCTGCAGGCTAAATCAAGCTCGACGACTTTTACCATTTTCGGGTCATGAAAGTCTGCAACCGGGGGGTCGTTGAATGCCAAGTGCCCGTTTTCGCCTATGCCAAGGAAAATGAGGTCGGGCGGATACTTTTTGAGCAGCCTTTCATAATCGGCGCAGCGCTGCTCTGCGTTCTCGAGCGTCGACGTGCCTATGTAATACACCTCTTTAAATGGCACGCGGTCAAAGATGTGCTGCTTTAGATACCCCGCAAACAGCGCAGGGTGTCCTGCCGGCAAGCCTATGTACTCATCCTGATGAAATCCACGCACCCTGCTCCAGTCGACATCCTCCGCCACAAGCGCGTCGAGCATTTCATTTTGCGAAGGGGCAGCCGCAAAAATGAGGTTTGCCTCCCCTTTTTGCCTTATTATATTCCGTATCTTTGCCGCCGCTGCTTTCGCGGCTGCAACTCCCATCTTGCCGCGGGTGGGGTAAACATATACGCTCAGTTTTTCGCATTTGAAGATTTTTACCGCCGTGCTCACTCTCTTCCCTCTCTTTCCGATTAAATTATTTCAATATCCTTCACTATCTTGCCGACAAGCTCGACCGATTTTATGTGATGCATATAGTCCCACGGGGCTTTGCCGGTCTTTGCCATTGTGACGAACTCTTCCGGCCCGGCGACTTGATAATTCAGCTTGAGCTTGTGGCAAACCGTTTGGTTTCCGCTTGTCACCGATATTACTAGGTCCGAAGACTGCGGGGCGGTGACGATTATGCAAAGCTTTTCTTTATATGCCACATGGGCGATGACGACGCTTTTGTTCCTATGCGCCCGTATCGAGGTAAAATCATGCCCGCACAAAGCCACGCACAGCTCGGCGGCGTGGATGCCGTAAAACCAGTAGCCGTCGTAATCTGATTCCGGGTCCGCGGAATAGGAGATTGTGACAGTTGAGCCTTCACCGATGCTTTCGCGGATCTTCTCTAGTTCTTTAAGGCTTTTAAGGCTCGAGCCCCCGGCGATTGGCAAGCCTTTCTCCTTTGCGCACCTTATTATCTCTTCTGCCTCCTTGAGGTCGGTAGCGAACGGCTTGTCGTTAAAGACTAATTTGCCAGCATTCAGCGCCTTCATAACCGGCTCAAAATGCATCGAGCCTTTGCGGTATGTTATGACTACACCGTCGCTTTTTTCTATTACCTCGTCTTCGCTTGCGCATTCCGTAATGCCATATTCTTCGCACAGCCTTTTGCACTGCGAGGGGTCGTCAGCACCGTAGATATAGCGGATTGACACATCGTCCCAAAGCCGATTTTTGTTTATCGCCACGCAGAAATTGCGCGCGTGGGAGTTTTCAGCCCCGATAAGCCCTACCGTGAACATTTTATATGCCCCTCTTTACCCATTTGCCGTCGAGCATTACGGCTAAGATTTTAAGGTCTGCGTCGAAAACTACCAAATCCGCTTTCTTGCCCGGCTCGATGCTCCCGATTTCTTTGTCCAGCCCCATCACCGCCGCAGGTGTCAGGCTCATCATGCGAACCGCGTCGTGCAGCGGTATGCCGGCGTCAAAATGAGCCACGCGCAGCAGCCTGTCGGCCATCGCAACGCTGCCCGCGAACGCGCTGCGGTCGGTGAGCTTTGCCACGCCGTCCTCGATAATGACCGGTATGCCATTCTCGCGTGGCCCGAGGAAGGATTCCTTTGCGTCCGTACCCGCGCAGCGCATTGAGTCGCCCGTAAGGCATACGCGATTTACGCCCTTGGCTTTGACCACATATTGGATTAGCTCGATAGGCAGATGGCAGCCGTCAGCGATAATCTCAACCGTTGCATCCTCGAGAATGTACCCACTTTCCAGCGCGCCGGTGATGCGGAACCCATTTCTCCTTGTTATCGTCGACATGCAGGAATAAAAGTGCGTAAAGTGAGAATACCCGTGCCTGAAAGCTTCTTTTACTTCTTTATACTCCGCGTTTGTGTGGCCAATAGAGGCGACTATCCCATACTCCCTTAAAATGTCCCCGAGCTCCAGCGCACCGTGAAGCTCCGGCGCCACCGTCCACCGCGCAATGTCGCCGTCGGCAATTTCTAGAATCCTCATATACTCCGCTTTGTCGGGATTGCGCAAGTACCGTGGGTCCATCGCGCCTTTTTGCGCCTCGGATAGATACGGCCCCTCTAGGTGTACGCCGGGCGTCCTCGCGCCGCTTAGAGATTTTGCGTGCTTAAATGTTTCAAGAAATCTTATAAGGGTATTCGTATCGGCTGAAACCGCTGTCGGGAACAGTGTTGTAACGCCGTGCTCAAGATGAGTGCGCGCGATTTTTTCGAAAGCCTCCGGCGTGTTGTCCATAAAGTCATATCCGCCTGCGCCGTGGGAGTGGATTTCGACAAATCCGGGTGAGACAAAGCAGCCGCCTAAATCGGTGAGTTTAGCGTCCGCGCTTTCGCTCACGCTATTCTTGCCCGGCTCGACGGCTGCAATCCTGTCGCCGCAAATTAATAAGCTGCCCGGGACTGTGAGGTTTGGCAAGACTAATATGCAGTTGTAAAGGCACTCTTTATCTGCCACTTCGCAGCCTCCTAAAGTTATCTTGTTTGCCGCGGGTAATCACTGTTATAATTTTATATAAGCATGAAATATTTTACAATGCTTTGGGTAAAATTTGCTTGGGTGGCAAAGTTGATCCGCAGACATAAGCAAAAAAGCACGAAAAGAGCCTCAAATCCGTGTAGATTTGAGGCTCTTTCGTGCCATTATATATTAGCATATGTGGTGGAGATAAGCGGGTTCGAACCGCTGACCTCTTGAATGCCATTCAAGCGCTCTCCCAACTGAGCTATACCCCCACACAATTGGTACGGGCGACAGGACTTGAACCTGCACGGTTTCCCGCCGGATCCTAAATCCGGAGCGTCTGCCAATTCCGCCACGCCCGCAGATTTCTTCCCGGCAATCGCTTTGACGCTCTATATAATACCACAATCCGACCGACTTGTCAAGAGGCTGTGCAATATTTTTTCCGGACAGCTATAAATTGTGTTTTTAATGTGTATAAATTGTAAGATTTAGTTTCGGGTGTGGACAAGCAGGCAAAAATATATTATAATATACGGTGATTGATGTTTTTAAGCCATTATTCCCGCACAGTGGAGGCCACCTTGGTTTATACTCTATCCGACTTTCTCACCGGCGCCGTCACAAGCCCGCCTCTGCTTATCACCGCCCTTTTAACTTTGGCGGTGGTGCTGGTCAACGGCTGGACCGACGCGCCGAACGCCATAGCAACCGCGATTTCGACACGCGTCATCAGACCGAAAAGCGCGATCATTATCGCGGCTGTTTTTAACTTTCTCGGAGTTTTTGTAATGACGCTCATCACGCCGAAGGTCGCGTTTACTATCTCAAGCATGGTCAACTTCGGCGACAGGGCTGATGAGGCGCTTATCGCGCTCTGCGCGGCACTTGTTGCGATTGTCATTTGGGCAACCGCAGCCTGGTATTTCGGCATCCCGACTTCTGAAAGCCATGCGTTAATCGCAGGGCTGACCGGCGCAGCGGTAGCCATATCAGGCGGCGCCGCCGGTATAAATTTTGGCGAGTGGGCAAAGGTTTTATACGGCCTTGTGATCTCCACTGCCGTCGGGTTTGTGCTTGGCTTTGTTACCGTTAAGCTCGTCATAATGCTGTTCAGGCGCGCAGACCGCAGGCATACCCGTCCCTTCTTCCGCGCCGCGCAAATCTCCGGCGCCGCAATGATGGGCTTTATGCACGGTGCGCAGGACGGGCAGAAATTTATCGGCGTATTCCTACTCGGCATCTCGCTTTCTAAAGGTCTCACCGGAGCGCCGGAATTTGAGGTCCCGGTATGGCTAATGATTTTGTGTTCTGCCGTGATGGGGCTTGGCACCTCTATCGGCGGCTACCGAATCATTAAAGCGGTCGGCATGGATATGGTAAAGCTCGAGGTATATCAGGGCTTTTCGGCAGACCTCGCAGGCGCGCTTTGTCTGCTTTTGTCGAGCCTGCTCGGCATACCCGTCAGCACGACGCATACTAAAACCGCGGCGATTATGGGAGTCGGCGCCGCAAAACGCCTCTCAAGCGTCAACTGGGGCATCGTGCGCGAAATGGTGCTGACCTGGATTTTGACCTTCCCCGGCTGCGGGCTTATCGGCTTTTTGATGGCGAAGCTGTTCATCGCCATATTCTAATAACCCCGCCGGCTATTTTCGGAAAAGCGGACGATTATTTTAAGGAGAAATCAACCCGATGGCCAAAAACGCAAACAACTATTTTCAGATGCTCGACGAGCTAGTAGGTTACTCGCTCGAAGCGGCGCGCTCGCTTTATAAAATCCTCGTAGAGTTTGACCCAGCGACCCTCGATGAAAAGACAAGACAGCTCCACAAAATCGAGCATTCGGCAGATATACAAAAGCATGTTTTGATGGAAAAGCTCCTGCGCGAATTCATAACACCGATTGACAGTGGCGATATAGTCGAAATTGCGCAGGAAATAGACGACGTGACCGACGCGGTTGAAGACGTGCTCAACGTCATCCATATGTACAACGTCACGCGGCTGCGCGCTGAAGTGGTGCCTTTCGCCGAAACGGTCGTAAAATGCGTTGAGATGCTTAAGAAAATCACCGAGGAGTTCCATAACTTCCGCAAATCGACCCAGCTTAAAAGCTACATCGTCGAGGTCAACCGACTTGAAGAGGTTGGCGACAGGCACTATATTGAGGCGATGCATAGGCTGTTCCGCGACACCTCCAACGCCGCGGAACTGCTCATCTGGAAAGACATATTCTTCGCGCTCGAAAACTGTTGCGACGAGTGCGAGCATGTCGCCGATGTTGTCGAAAGCGTTATAATGAAAAACACATAAAAGGATGTTCGGTTATATAAGGCCGTTTGTGCCGCAGCTTCGGGTCTGCGAGCACGAGTGCTGGCGCGCGGTATACTGCGGGCTTTGCAAGTGCATGGGACGGCACGTCTGCGCAGACTCTGCGCTCGCGCTCTCATACGACGCGGCGTTCCTCGCGCTCGTCAGGCTAGCCGCCACCGGCGAGAAAACCGAAATTTCGGCTCGCCGCTGCATTTTGCACCCCACAAAAAAGCGCCTGGTTATGGAGCCTAACGATTCGCTGCGGTTTTCCGCATCGGTCGGGGCGTTGCTTGCATATCATAAAATAGCGGACGATTTTAGCGACGAGCGCACGCTGTTTCGGCTTTTGCTTTTGCCCGAGGCAAAACGGCTGCGCCGCAAAGCGGGGCTCTCGGAGCTTGACGCAATAGTGACGGAACGCCTTGGGGCGCTTTATGAAGCCGAGCGCGTGGCCCAGAAGGAACACGGCGCATCTCTTGACAAACTTGCCGAGCTTGCTGGGGCGGCATTATCCCCTATTTTTGCTTATAGACTCGAGGGCAGCGCCGCAAGGGTTACTGCGGAGCTTGGCAGGCGGGTCGGCCGATGGGTCTATATCGCCGACGCTGCGCACGACCTTGAGAAAGACTTCCGAAAAAAGCGCTTTAACCCTTTCCTATTCGGCGCAGCGCAAGAAAACCCAGAGGGCGGGAAGCTGTCGGCAGCCGACCGCGAAGCCGCCATAGCCGCAATGGCGCTTGAACGGCGAGCCGCGGAAGCGGCGATTAACCTCATCGAGTGCGCCGACGCGGGCATTATTTCTATTTTGCGCAACATCATAACGCTCGGGATGGGCTCCGTCGAAGAAAAGCTGCTCGGCTCGTCCGGAGCTTGACCTAAATCCTTACTGCTGGTAAGCTTTATATGAAAGACCCATACAAAGTGCTCGGAGTGTCGCGCGATGCGACCGACGAGGAGATAAAGAAAGCGTATTACGAACTTGCGCGTAAATACCATCCCGACAACTACCAAGACAGCCCTCTCTTCGACCTTGTCGAAGAGAAGATGAAGGAAATAAACGAAGCTTACGAACAAATCCGCCGCGAGCGCGCTTCGGGCGAAAAGCCCGGTTCTTCGGGCAGCTATCGCGCCTCGTCGCAAGAGTACAGTCCGATCTATGCCGAAATACGCAGGCGCATAAATGCCGGGGACTTTATCACGGCTGAGGCGATGCTAAACGAAATACCTGACGGCGAGCGTGGCGCCGAGTGGCATTTTCTGCGCGGGTGCGTACTCACCCAAAAAGGCTGGTACTACGACGCGCAAAAAGAGTTCGAAAGCGCATGCTATATGGACCCGGGCAACACCGAGTACCGCACAGCGCTTAACAATATTCGCAACAGCGCCGCGGCATACAACCGCACATACCGCACCGACACTTTCGGCGGGGGTATTTCGGTCTGCGACGCCTGCACCGCGCTGCTTTGCGCCGACTGCCTTTGCGAGTGCTGCGGCTCTGACCTGATAAGCTGCTGCTAGCACCATTTGGCTTTCGGCGGATGGCTTTTTATTCACAGAAGGAATGAATACCGATGCGCGCAAAACCACAGAGCCGTGCCCGTAAAATTGCCGTGGCGGCGATTATGTCGGCACTGGGCGTCGTTATCCTTTATATCGGTTCGATTATAACGGTACTCGACCTTACCACCATCGCAGCCGCTTCTTTCCTCGTCGTGCTCGCGGTGATTGAGCTTGGCGGCCCGTTCCCCTGGCTTGTTTGGCTTGTCACCGGAGCACTTGGACTAATCCTTTTGCCAAACAAAGAAGTCGCGGTTTTTTATCTTCTTTTCGGCGGTCCGTACCCTATCTTTAAAGCGATGTTCGAGCGCTACCATCCGGTGGTATCGTGGATTTTAAAACTCAGCTTTTTTAACACCTCACTGCTTTTTATAATCACCGCGGTAGCGTATATTTTGCACTTTCCTGAAACCGAACTTGATTTTCGGCTTGCCATATTCGCGGTGGGCAACGCAGTTTTTGTGCTTTATGACCTTGCTGCGAGCAGAATCATAGCGTTTTACCTTATCAAGCTGCGGCGCATGCTGCGGCTTGGCAGCTATTTTTAGCCATAGCGCGCGGCATTGCGCGCTTTAAAATCTATAGATGGGGAGTTTTTTGGGCAAAGTTATGGCAAAAAGCATGACCGCATACGGCCGGGCAACCGGTTCGAGCGGCGGTATGGACTTTCAAGTGGAGCTGAAAAGCGTCAACAGCCGGTACTTCGACTGCACGGTCAAAGTCCCCCGCAATTTCGGCTTCCTTGAGGAAAAAGTCAAAGCGCGCCTGCAGCAAGCCGGCATCACGCGCGGGAAAATCGAGGTATACATCGGCATCGACATCGTGGAATCGCAAAACCTCGAGCTTGGGCTTGATACCGCTTTCGTTGCTAGCTATATTGCGGCGCTCAGGCGGCTTCGCGACGAGTTCGGGCTGGCCGACGACATCACGGTTATGACTGTCGCGCAGAATCGGGACATTTTCACCGTAAAAAGGGTCGACGAAGACGCCGAGCGTACCTGGGAGGCGCTTTTGCCAGTGCTCGACGAGGCTATTTTAGCATTCGACGCCTCGCGCAGCACCGAGGGCGAAAACCTGCGCCGTGATATGGAGGATAAAATGCGCCGCGTCGAGGAGATTGTGGAGCGGATAGGCAAAAAATCCGCCGAAAACATCACGCTTTACCGCACGCGGCTTGAGGAAAGGCTGCGCCACACGCTCGACGACCTGGGCGTTAAGGCCGACGACGCGCGCATTTTGACAGAGTGCGCCATTTTCGCCGACAAAGTCGCGATTGACGAAGAGCTTGTTAGGCTAAAGAGTCATTTTTCGGCTTTCTTTGATACCATGGCGTCTACCGGCCCGGTCGGGCGCAGGCTTGATTTTTTGATGCAGGAAATCAACCGCGAAGTTAACACTATCGGTTCAAAATCTTTTGACGCCGAAATCTCGCAGCTTGTGGTAGACTGCAAATGCGAGCTTGAAAAAATCCGCGAACAGATACAAAACATAGAATGAGGAGCGCGCGCCATATATGAAGTTTATAAACATCGGATTTGGCAATATGGTGGCGTCGGCGCGTATCGTCGCGCTGGTAAGCCCCGACTCCGCCCCAATTAAGCGCCTTGTACAGGACGCCCGGGAGCAGGGCCGGGTTATTGACGTAACCTGCGGACGCAGAACGCGCGCAGTCATCATCACCGATAGCGACAATGTCATATTGTCCGCGATTCAAGCCGAAACTATATCAAACCGCCTTTCGGGCAACGACGACTCCGCCGAAAGCGAAGAAGAAGACCCGCTATAAAATTAATGCTTTTTAGGCTATAATTATAGTTAAGGAGCAATATGAACGAGGGAATACTGCTTGTTATATCAGGCCCGGCAGGCACGGGCAAAGGCTCCGTGATAGCCGAGCTGTTCAAGCAATCCTCCGAGTTTGCCTATTCGGTGTCGGCTACGACGCGTAAACCGCGTCCCACTGACGTGGACGGCGTCAACTACCATTTCATGAGCCGCGAGGAGTTCGAGCGCAAAATCGAAAGCGGCGACGTGGTGGAATATGTCAACTATTGCGGCGACTACTACGGCACACTGCGCCGCGAAATCGAGGAAAAGCACAAAAACGGGATGAACCTGATTTTGGAGCTTGAGGTACACGGGGCGCTGAATATCAAAAAGAAGTACCCCGACTGCGTGACGATATTCCTTCTGCCGCCCGATTACCAGACACTTGAGGCTAGGCTGCGCGGGCGCGGGACCGAGTCCGAGGAGGCAATCAAAAGGAGGCTCGATCGCGCGCTCGAGGAAGTGCGATGTATGTCCGAGTACGACTACGTCGTATTAAACCGCGAGGGAAAGTGCGCCGAAGCCGCCGCAGAGATTATCGAAATCGTCAAAAGCGAGCGTAAGCGCGTCAGGCGCAACCTTTACTTAATAGACGAGTTTATCAAGTCGCACGCCATGTTCACTGCGGAAAAAACCCAAGAGGCTGCGGCAGACGCGCAAAAAGAATAATCTTAAATAAAGAGGCAATAAAATCTCCACCGGAGATGAAAGCAAATGATTCGTCCTTCAATTGAAGAACTTTCATTAAACGGCAAATACAACCGCTATGTGCTCTGCATAGCAATATCAAAAGGCGCTAGGATGGTCACCGAGGAATACATCGAGCAGCGCGAGATGGCGGAAAAACTTATCGCCAACAAAGAGACCGACAAAAGCATAGCTTCGATGCTAAAGCAGGACGTCCGCGAGGAAAAGCCGGTCAAAACCGCAATCAACCGGTTTTATAACGGCGAACTCCGGATAATCGAATCGACGCTTCCCAGTGACTGATATGGCGAAAATTGAATACCAGGCACCGGACGGCAGGCCACCGAAAGCGGTTGCCGTCCGGCTTGTCGAGGCGCCCTACCGCGCCGACCGCGCGTACGAGTACCTTGTCCCCGAAGGGATGCGCGGGTCGGTCGCAAGGGGCGATTTTGTAATTGTGCCGTTTGGCGCGGGCAACCGCCGCATGCTAGGCGTTGTCACCGCGCTTGTTTGCACGCCCGAAACCGAGCCTGAAAAGCTTAAAACCGTACTTGAGTTGCGCCCGCCTGAACTGAGGTTGACCGAGGAGGAGCTTTCGCTCTGCGAGTTTTTGTACGCGCACGCCTTTTGCACCTTTGGCGACGCCTTAGGCGCTGTCGTGCCGGCTGCTGTGTTGCGCGGGCTTGAAAAATCGGCAAAGCCCGCAGGGGTTAAGACCGATTTTATCGTCAGCCTTTCGGAGCATGCAACCTCTTCGGAGGATGACAGCCGGCTCGCGAAAAGCGACGCCCAGCGCGCCGTGCTCTCTATCCTGCGCGCATCGGGTGGTAGCATGACCGCCTCCGAGCTTTGCAGCCTCGCGGGGATAACGCGAGCGAAGCTCGACCCTCTTATAAAACGCGGGGTGCTCACCGCTAGCGAAGTCGAGGTGCTGCGCGACCCATATGCGGCGGCTGTCAGCATTTGCCCGCCTGACGATAATATCCTCACGCCCGAACAAACTGAGGCGGCAAAAAAGCTTTCCGAGCTTGCCGCGTCCGGCGAGCCACGCGCGGCGCTGCTATTCGGCGTGACCGGCAGCGGAAAGACAAGGGTTATCAAAGCTGTTATCGACAGCGTAGTTGCAAGCGGCAGGCAGGCAATCGTCCTTGTGCCTGAAATCGCGCTGACGCCGCAGACGGTTGGATTCTTCCGCGCATTTTACGGCAGCCGGGTTGCGGTGCTGCATTCCCAGCTATCGGCAGGCGAGCGCTACGACGCATGGCGGCGTATCCGAGCCGGCGACGTCGACGTCTGCGTAGGCACGCGTTCAGCGGTATTCGCCCCCTTCCCTAACCTTGGGCTTATCGTCATCGACGAGGAGCAGGAGCATACATACAAGTCCGAGATGTCGCCGCGCTACCATGCGCGCGATGTCGCACGGTTCCGCTGCGGCAAAAACAACGCGCTTTTGCTTTTATCCTCCGCCACGCCGTCGGTCGAAAGCTTCAGCCGGGCACAACGGGGCATCTATACTCTTGTCGAGCTCACCCAGCGTTATGGCGATGCGGTTTTGCCACGCGGCTTAATTGTCGACATGCGAGAGTACACGCGCCGAGGGCAAAACTCCGCGTTTATCTCGGACGAGCTCCGCGAGGAGCTCGCGCTGCGGCTCGAGCGCGGCGAGCAGTCCATTTTATTTGTCAACCGGCGGGGCTACCATAACTACATAAGCTGTCCCAAATGCGGCGAAGCTATAATGTGCCATAGCTGCTCGGTCGCGATGACCTATCACGCGCCTGAGCGCGGCAACAAAAACTTGCGCGGGCGCCTTATATGCCACTATTGCGGCTATGAGCGGCCGGCGCCCGAGGCTTGCCCGTCATGCTCATTTTCGCCGCTTTACCATGTCGGTTACGGCACGCAGCGGGTCGAAGAAAAGCTGCGCGAGCTTTTCCCGCAGGCTAGGATACTGCGCATGGACTCGGACACAACAAAAAGCAAGTTCGCGCATGATCGGCTGCTCGCGCAGTTCCGCGACGGCGAGGCGGACATTCTCATTGGAACGCAGATGGTGACTAAGGGTCACGACTTCCCAAATGTCACGCTGGTCGGCGTGCTCGACGCCGACGGATCGCTCTATATGGGCGACTACAGGGCAAATGAGCGCACCTTCGCCCTTATAACGCAGGTAGTGGGCCGAGCCGGCCGCGCCGACAAGCCCGGCGTCGCGCTTGTGCAGACCTTCTCCCCCGACCACCCAATCATAAGGCTTGCCGCAAAGCAGGATTACAAGGGAATGTTTCGCCAGGAAGAGGCGCTGCGGCGCGCGCGGGGCTTCCCACCGTTTTGCGATATCGTGACGCTGACGCTGCAAAGCGAGTCGGAGGAGATGCTCGGAGAGGCTGTAAAAATCATGGCTGAGCGGCTACGCGGGCTATGTTCCGGCGAGTTTGCCGACGTCAAAACCTCGGTGTTTGGCCCTATCGAGCCGCAGGTGTATAAGCTCGGCGGCATATATAGGCTGCGGTTTGTCATAAAGTGCAATATCAGCTCGCGTGCTCGGGCTCTTGTGCGCGCTGCGCTTGACGCGCTGCCGCCGAAGCTCGCGCGCAACGTATCGGTCATCCCCGACGTCAACCCAAATGAAATATAGCAATGCCTTTACGCGATGGCAAAAAGCATACCGTCCGTTATGGGCAAAACTGCCGCATAGCGGCTTTCTTTTGGGGAAATAGCCACAACTGTAGCCGCGTAATCAAACATTGTTTGCGAAAGTTTAATACCTGCATAACATTATTCTGAAATAATATAATTGTAATTAGAGATTGCCTTCTCTGTGCCCGAAAAAGGAGTAGATAAATTGGCGACGCTTAGAATAATATCGGATGATGACCCTACACTGCGTAAATCAAGCCGCGAGGTAGGAGAAATCACTCCGCGAATTATACAGCTGCTTGACGATATGATCGAGACCCTGCACGAGTACGACGGGTGCGGTCTTGCGGCACCGCAGGTAGGTGTTCTGCGCCGCGTCGCCGTCGTAGAAGTCGAGCCGGGTACGATTTATGAGCTTATCAATCCCGTCATTGTCGAAAAAGAGGGCGTCCAAGAAGATATCGAGGGCTGTCTTTCGCTGCCCGGCCGCTGGGGCATAACGCAACGGCCCGCGAAAGTCACGGTTCGCGCGAAAAATAGACATGGCGAATCATACGAAATCACCGGCACCGGCCTTTTGGCACGGGCGCTGTGCCACGAAATAGACCACCTCGACGGCGTGCTTTTCATTGACAAGGCGACAAGGATGCTTACCGAGGAGGAGCTTGAAGCGCTGCGCGAAGGTGCCGAAGAAGACGAAGAAAGCTGACCGATGAACGACCGCATTGTTTTCATGGGCACGCCCGAGTTCGCTAAAATTCAGCTCGAGTCTCTGGTGCGTGCGGGATATAATGTTGTCGCCGCGATAACGCAGCCCGATAAACCCACCGGCAGAAAACAAATCCTGACTCCTCCGCCCGTAAAGGTGTTTGCCGAGTCGCTCGGCATACCGGTATACCAGCCCGAGACTTTGCGCGGCGAAGAGTTTATGCAGCTTCTCCGCCAGCTTGACCCGGCGCTTGTCGCCGTTGCGGCATACGGGAAGATACTGCCGGCGGATGTGCTTTACTATCCTAAGCACGGCTGCATCAACGTGCACGCGTCGCTGCTCCCGCGCTGGAGGGGTGCCGCGCCGATTAACCGCGCCATTATGGCAGGCGACACGGTGACCGGTGTCACTATAATGCGCATGGACGAAGGGCTAGACACCGGCGACATGATAGTTTGGGAAGAGGTCCCGATCTTGCCCGATGACACTTACGGAACGCTGCATGACAAGCTCGCGGGGCTTGGCGCAAAGCTCCTTTGCAAGGCGATTGAGCTAATTTTTGCCGGACGGGCCGAGTATACCCCGCAAACAGGCGAGCCGACGTACGCCGCAAAAATTACAACCGAGGACGGGCAGCTCGATTTTTCGCGACCTGCGCTTGAGCTGCATAACATAATCCGCGGGCTTTCGCCCGAACCGCTTGCATATTGCAACCTGCGGGGGAATAAAATAAAGATTGCCACATCAAGCTATTTACCCGCAGACTCGCCGGAAGCGCCCCATGTGCCGCCCGGCACGCCGCCCGGCACGGTCGTGGCGGTGAACGACAGCGTTCTCGAAGGCTGCAGGATATTAAGATGCGACGATACCATCACAGTTGCCTGCGGCCGCGATTTTCTCAAAATCTCCCACATTCTGCCCGCCGGCAAGCGGCTTATGTGCGCCTCCGATTTCTACCGGGGCCGCAACATATGCGCCGGCGACAGGCTTTGCTAAAAAATTATGAGAACCAGGCCGGCTAGCTGCCGGGTTTGATAAAGATGTATTTCGATTGGACTTATGTATTTTTCGTTCTCCCCACACTGTTGCTCGCAATTTGGGCTCAGTATAATGTGAGGTCGACCTACTCAAAATACGCCGCACAGCCAAACTTCGCGCGGCTAACCGGACGCGAAGCGGCTCAGCTGGTGCTCATGCGACACGGGATAACCGACGTGAACATCCGCTGTATTGACGGCGACGCGCTGACAAACTACTTTGACCCGCGGACGAACGAGATTGTGCTTTCGCGCAGCGTGTACGACAGCACCTCTGTCTCTGCGATCGGCATAGCCGCGCACGAGGCTGGACACGCAGTGCAGTACGCGCAAAATTACGGGCCTATCAAAGTGCGCGCCGCCATTATCCCGGTGACGCAGATCGGCTCGAACCTCGCGTTCCCGCTTGTAATTTTAGGGATTATCCTTTCGTTTTACCCGCTTATTTACGCGGGACTGCTTCTCTTCGGCACGGTGGTGATTTTCCAGCTTATCACGTTGCCTGTCGAGTACAACGCGAGCTCGCGCGCGCTTGAATCACTTCAAGGGCTCGCAAGGTTCTCGCCTGAGGATTTGGGCGGCGTCTCCTCCGTGCTCCGCGCCGCGGCTTTGACATACCTCGCCGCTCTTGCGGTGTCGGTTGGCAACATGGCGCGGCTTATCACTCTTGCGAACAGACGCCGCAAGTAAAAAACATAAAGCAAAACCGGCGCCCCGGGCACTTAAACATTGCCCGGAGCGCCATACTATACGGTGGTGCAAATGGCTTTTTCAGGCAGCGCACGGGAGCTCGCCTTCCTGTCGCTACTCAAATGCGAGAAAGCGCAAAAGTTTTCAAACCTTGAAGTTGACTCCACGATCCGCAAACATGGCCTAACGGGCGCGGAGCGTGCTTTATATACAAACCTTGTATACGGCACAATCGAGCGTAAAATCACGCTCGATTATTTAATCGAAAAATTTTCGTCGATTCCATTTGAGTCAATAGACCCAAAAGTACTCACGATTTTGCGGCTGGGCGCATATCAGCTTATATACCTTGACCGGATACCGCCGCGCGCGGCGTGTTCGGAAAGCGTCGAACTTTGTAAGCTCTACTCGAACCGCGGCGCTGCAGGGTTTGTCAACGCGGTGCTGCGCGAGATCTCGCGCAGGCTGGACCGGCTTCCCTTGCCCGACAAAGACCAAGAACCGTACAAGTACCTCTCGGTGCTCTACTCCTGCCCCGAGTGGCTTTGCTATATGTGGGATACCATGTACGGCCGAGAAAAGGCGCAGGGGATACTCGAGGCGATGAACATCCACCCGTACCTCACGCTTCGCGCCAACAGCCTGCGGATTACGCGCGACGAGCTGTACCGCGAGCTGCAAAACGAGGGCATACCCTGCACCCCTACCCGGCTTTCGCCGCATGGGGTAAAGCTAGGCGAGTTTGTGCCGATCGCCGAGCTGCGATGGCTTTCGGACGGGCTATGCTTCGTGCAGGACGAGGCGTCGCAGCTTTGCGTCGACGAGCTTGCTCCGCAGCCGGGCGAGCTTGTGATTGACACCTGCGCGTGCCCGGGCGGGAAATCCTTCGGGTGCGCGATTGCGATGGGTAACAAGGGCAAAGTAATCGCAATGGATTTGCACGAAAACAAGCTCTCGCTCGTACGCCGCGGCGCGCAGAACCTTGGGATTGACATAATCGAAACGATTGCGCACAACGGGCTTTCGCCCCACCCGGGTTTTTTCGGGGCTGCGGACAAGGTCATATGCGACGCGCCGTGCTCCGGGCTTGGGGTAATTGCCAAAAAGCCTGATTTGCGCTTTAAAAAGCCTGAGGATCTCGCGCGGCTGCCTGAGCTGCAGCTGCGGCTGCTGTCTTCAGCCGCCGAATACGTTAAGCCCGGGGGCACGCTGATGTACTCGACCTGCACGCTCTCGAAAGCGGAAAACGAGGGCGTCGCCCAACGGTTCCTCGAAACCGTGCGGGGGTTTGAGCTAGACGGGATTGGCATGCGCACGCTGTTCCCGCACGAGAACGGCACCGATGGCTTTTTTATGGCAAAGTTTAAAAGGGTTAGGTAATTGTAGGGGGGAACTTTTATGAAAGTTCCCCCAAGCTCCCTTCAAAAACTTTTGGGCACTCCGCGCCATTCGAGCCTAGTGATGCGGCCTTCGTGGCTCTCTAATTTTGCCCGCATCTCGGCGTGCTCGGCACCGTTTTTTCGTCGATCCTCGCCCACTGCACGCTCCAGCGCCGCCAGCGTGACGTCGAGCCTTGTAAGCGTCTTTACGAGTTTCGCAAGCACGGTTCCGAGCGTTACCATCGTTCCGCACAGCGTCAGTAGCCCGGCTACTATTTCCCATGTCATATTTTTTAGCCTCCGCGATATGCCACATGGCTAAACTGCCCCTAGCACCGCGATTATACCAAATTACGCTTCTGGCGTCGTCCCCTGTTTGTCCCATTAAAAAAGCGCCGCTGCCTGTCATAGGCAACACGGCGCTATTATTTTATTTAGCCGGCGGTCACTCGGTCTACCATTTCAAAATACTTCTTTATCATGTTCTCCCACTGCTTGACGTTGGTTTTTTCAACCTTCTGCCAGTAGGAAACGAAATTGCCCGAGTTGACCTTTTGTTGATAGACGCTGTTATAGAAGAACGAGCCGAGGTTAAGGTATTTGTCTATCACCATTATGAAAGGGCAATAGATGGTACGATAGATTATATCCACCATCTTTGAGTCCATCTCGGTGTCGGCGTATTTATGCTTTAGCGCGATCTCGTACCATGCGGGCACCACGTTATTATAAGCGTCGTACGAGAGCGCCTCGAGCACCGCGCAGCACATCTCGAACATCTCGTCGCTCGCATAGGTCGGCACGACCGCGCTGTTGCCGTTGACCGTACCGGCTGCGCTCTTGTATTCCATGCCTTCATAAAGCGTCGGGTACGGCAATATGCCCCAGGCGAACTCGCTGTCGCGTATCCTGTTTATGCTCGACAGCATCATAATGTAAAAAAGAGCCCTCTCCTCGAGGAATGCCTTAAGGTCCGGCTCGGGCAGCGAGACGGTAGTGTCAAAGCACATAGTATAAAGCAAGTCGACCCATTTTAAGGTGTCGTCATTATAGATGTCGAGCACCGGCACACCGCGCTCGTCGCGCTTTATATATGTAAGCCCGGTCGACATCGACAAATAGTTGACTGTACGCTGCCCATGCGTATAGAAGCCCATAAGGTCGCCGTCGTCGATTTCGTTGTTGCCGTTGAGGTCCTTATAAGCCGAGCGGCTGAGCCTTATAAGCTCGTCGTAGGTCCATTTTTTATCGAGCACCTTCTGGTAAAGCTCGTGTGGGTCGCCGAAGTTGTCGGTATAAATTGTCTTATTGAAGTACACCGCCGAAGCGCCGAGCATCGTCGTCAGCGAGAACGCGCCGGTCACAAAGAACCTCTGGTCGGGCGTTATGCAGACCTCATTCATGAACTCGGTGTACCACCACGGCGCTTCGTAATCTATGTACGGCGCGCCGGTAAAGCTCTTAAAATACCCATCGAGCATCAGCCTAAAGCACTGCGAGCTTTCCATAAACACGAGGTCGAAATCGTCGGAGCCCGCCATTATCGACCTGCGCACCTCTTCGGGGAATGTCTCCCAAACGTCGCTGCCCTTCAGCCACTCGAATTTGACGTTTAGCTGTTCCGATACCCTGACGTTGCGGTTATACACTGCGTCGGTAACGATGTCTCCGCTGTGCTCCCCAATCGCGTCATAAAGCTCGGAATCCTGCAGGCCGAAATACTTGACCCTGACTGTCGCGCCTTTGTAATCAAGGCTCGGCAGCTTGCTCTGTGGTACCGTTTCGGATTCTTGTGCCGTTTCAGAAGGCGCCGCGCTTGTTCCTTCGCCGCCCGGCGCGTTTTGCGCGCAGGAGGCTATGACCGCAACAGTAAGCGCCAGCATCAAGAGCATGGCTATTATGCGTTTTACCATCTTTGTCCCCTCTTTTTATTTGCAGTTTTGAAAAGCATCGCTAAAAATAGGCTATGCGGGAGAAGCACCCGCTATAATAAAAACAGAGCCAAACGCGCATAAGTTGTCTAATCTGCGGCGTCGGACTCTGTTTACTTTTTTAATTACCCTTTCTTATACGGTTTTGTAGCCTTCCGGGTTAGCCGGATCTTTTCTTTTTTATAGCGAATGTCGCGCCGGCAGCGGCGGCTGCTGCTGCCATGGCAATTGCAAACGCGTCGTACGTGGCGGGCGCTACGGCAGGCTGCCCGGCAGGAGCTTCGGTAGTAGCTATCGGTTGGGCTTCGGTATCTGCCACCGGCTCGGCTGCCACCACTTCAGGCTTTATCGAGGTCAAATCATATTTTGGCGCGCTGTAGTAGAGCGACTCCGTGACGTCCATATAGCCTTCGCTGACCCGGATTTCCGATATAGCGCCGCAGAACAGCCGGCGGATGGTGCCTTCCGGCGGGTTTTCGTTCTTATGGTCGGTCCTATGCGCGCCCGGCTTGCGGCCGACGCCGACTTCCCAGCCGTAGTCGGGATTCATGCAAAGTATGCCGTTGCAGTCGAGGTATGTATTTATAAACTCGCCGTTGACATAAACTTCTGTCATGTCGCCGTCGTTTGTGACCATGTAGTGGACCCACTGGCCTGATCCGATGCCGTTGGCAAACTCTTTGTTGGTTTTCATTTCGTCAAGGTTTATCTGCACATACTGCAGATTAACGGTGCCGTTTGACCCGAGATAGCCGTCGGCGTCATAGCCGCTGGCTTCCGCAACCGACATTAGCAGCGTCGGCTCCTCGTTTAGGTCATGGATATAGTTGCGCGAGAAAATACCGCAATAACGGTTGTAGTTTTGGTTGAAGTTCTCGTCGACGCAGAAGATAACTTCAATCGTAAAGCCGTTTTCAAATTGCATGCTGTTCATCGGCGCGGTGGGCACGGTATTGAAATATTTACCCGAGGTGTATGCGCCGGTCCAAGTGGTTTCGGACGGGTCATACGGGTCGACGCTCTTTGCCGCCTTGAGCGTGTTGCCGAAATACAACGAAGACTTAGCTTTTTCGGCACCGACGCCCGGTGCGTTGTACCACTTAAATATATCGAGCTTGTCGCCGAAGCCTACCGTTTTGACCTCAAGGTCGTTGCCGTTTCCGGTCAGGTCAAAAAACGTCAAATTGTTGCCGTTCAGGTCCCCGGAATAATATCCTTCGACGTTTTGGAATCTCCAGTGCGCAACCGTTTTTGTCTGCGCCGAGGCTGTAAGCGGGAACACGATTGCCAAAAGGTAGACCAGCAAAATTCCGGCTGAAAGGACTTTCCTTGACATGTCAGATTTCCTCCTGTAAAATCTATTTTTTCCGCAATAGCGGGCTTGCCCTTCCTCTATATTTAATCTGCCAAGGCTCAAACGGCTAACTTATATAAAAGCGTTAGCAAAGCCGCTTATGTGGGCCAAAGGTGGCTTTAGTTTCAGGGAGGATGCTGATTTAAGCCCACATCCCGCTTATTCTTCGCAGTTTCGGCTGCCGCTGAATATTCCCTTCGGTCTGTTTTACATATTTTGAGTTTTTCAATTATTATAACATTGTTTTTTTATATTTTCAACATAAAAAAATTGATATTTGTCCAGGTAAGTGTCGGCAAATGCGGCTTTTTCGTAAATTAATTGAGGTTTTATACGATATATTATTGTGCGAATACACGGTTTCGCCGCGCAGGGGGGAGTCCGCGGCGGAAATTTTTGCAAAATTTTTTTGCGCATGTTGTCAGGAGGATCTGTTTGGACTCGCGAACTCTTCTTATTTTAAGCTCGATAAAATCAAACAAGCTTGCGCTTATAGGCTTGCTTGGAAATAGATATCAATATTACGAGGCGGACAGCTGGACAGAAGCACTTGATATTTTAGGTGGCGGCGCGCCCGTATCGGCTGCGATTGTCGACGTATCAAGCGACGAGGGCTTTCATTTCCTTACGGCGATAAGTAAGCACCCTCTTTGGGACAATCTTCCGGCTATTGCAGTTTGCGACAACCCTACAGGCGAGATTGCCGAGCGCGCTTGTGAACTCGGCGCTATTGCTGCCATCGGCAAGCCTTACAATGAAAAGCTGCTCTGCCCGATAATCGAGAATTTATTAAAGCTTGCCGCATCGCAGCATAAATTCTGCGCGAACCCCGATGCGCCCCCTTGCCCGCTATTTGTCAAATACGACAATGTGACCGGGCTTTTCAGCCGGGAAATGTTCTGCCAAGAGGCTGCCGCAATGATTCTCCTCCGCGAGCCCGGATATTTTGTGTTCTCCTGCTACAACATCGAAAACTTTAAGATTATAAACGACCAATACGGCATTGAAAAAGGCGACGACGTTTTAAGGTATGTAGGCAGCCTAATTAGCGAGTGCGTTGAGAAAATCGGGGGCATTTGCTGCCGCTATACCGCCGACAGGTTCGCAGCGCTTTACCCTGCCGTGTACAAGGACTCAAAGCTGCTCGCCGATTGCCATAAAAAAGCCCAGGAGCCCGACTGCATCAGCAGGAAGATTACCATCCGGGTCGGCCGGTATGTGGTTGTCGACAAAGAGCTGCCGGTCGGCAATATGTACGACAGGGCGGCTATCGCCGAGGAGTCCATCCACGGCAAATACGACGTCTTCGTCGCCGATTACGAGGAGTCGATGCGCGAAAGGCTTCTTGAGGAGCAGCAAATCGTCGCAAGCATGCACGACGCGCTGCGCAGCGGCGAGTTTGAAACCTGGCTGCAGCCGCAGTACAACCACGCGACGGGAGAGCTTATCGGCGCCGAGGCACTCGTCCGGTGGCGCAAGCAGCCAGACGTAATAGTGCCTCCGTCGGTGTTCATCCCGGTATTCGAGCGCAACGGATTTATATACGAGCTCGACAAATTCGTCTGGGAAGAGGTCTGCAAATTGCAGCGCCGCTGGATCGACGAAGGTCATACGCCCCTGCCTATATCGGTCAACATCTCGCGCAACGACGTACTTATGCCCGACTTTATCGACGTGCTTACCGGGCTGGTCGAAAAATATAGGATAAACCCCGAGCTGATTCGGCTTGAGATTACCGAAACGGCATTTACCCAGCAAACAGAAATAATCCTCTCGGTCTTTAAAAAGCTTATATCCCTCGGATTTACAGTTGAAATCGACGACTTCGGCAGCGGCTACTCGTCGCTTAACACCCTCAAGGACATGCCGGCCAACATCCTCAAGCTAGACATGAAATTCCTTGAGACTTCCGACGACTCAAAACGCGGGGGCATTATACTCGAGTCAGTCGTCCGCATGGCGAGATGGCTCGATATGGAGGTCATCGCCGAAGGCGTCGAAACGCTCGAGCAGGCGGAGTATTTGCGCTCGATCGGCTGCCGTTACGTGCAAGGCTACCTTTACGCAAAGCCCATGACGGTGCCCGAGTACGAGGAGCTGCTCAAAAAAGGCCCCAAAAAACTGCGGGCGAGCATATTTGTGCCCGTCTCAAGCCTTACCGGCGAACACCTTTGGGACCCCAAGAGCATGGACACTCTTATTTTCAACTCGTTTATCGGCGGGGCGTGCATTATAGAGGTGCACGAAGGCAGGCTGGAGCTGCTGCGCGCAAACGAAAAATATGTGCGCGTACTTGGCAGCGCAGGCATGACCGTAGCCGACGCGCTAAAGCTCGAGTGGACGAATTATCTTGACGACTACGGGCGCGCCGAACTGTTCGAGGCGATGCACAGGTCGATTGAAACCGGAGACGAGGTTACATCCGAGTTTGTGTTTTACCGCCTTCCCGGCTGCGGCGATAAGACATATTTACGCATAACGCTGCGGGTTATCGCATATTGCGGAGACAGGCTGCTTGTCTACGCCACGCTTGAAAATGTCACGGATTTGCGGCTTTCCGAAGCTGAAAAGAAAGCCGCGGCAGACCGCCACAAGGTAGCCGCAAAACAGCTGGAGGCGATTGTCGAAAATATAAACGGCGGCATTTTGGCTTTTTCGCTCGAGGACGGCGTGCCTAGGTTAATATTTGCAAACGAAGAGTTTTACCGAATGCTCGGGTATACCCAAGAGCAGCTTTGCCGCGAGGTACCGGGTGGGATTATTGATTTGATAAACCCGCATGACGCCCCAGAAGTGCGCCGCGCGGTTAGCGAGTGTGAAAAGACGGGCGAGCGCAAGGCTTTTGAGTTCCGCGTCCGAAGGCGCGGCGGCAGCGAGATTTGGGTATACTGCACGTGTTCGGTATCTTATCTTGAAGGAATCGAAAATCCTGTATTTGTCACGGCGTTATTTGACATCACAGAACCAAAACACAAAGACAAGCTTATATCCCCTGCCCTTTCCGAGCCGCAGCCAATTGTCTAGGCTGCATAGAGGCAACCAGGCATTATCTTTACAGTGTTGTCGAAATATGTAGATTTTGGAATAAAATATTAATATATCCGCCGGCTAAATTCAGCCGGCGGATTTTTATTTTGCCACCTCGCCGTCGGCGACAAAAAGCGCGTCAAACGAGCCGCCGTCTGCGCTGGGCACTATGTAAAGAGAGTACATTTTCCCCGGCTCGAGGTATATGTTTTCGGCAACGGCGACGGTTTCGCCAGTACCAGCGGCAGTAATTGTCACCGTATATACATTCGGCTGCAGCCGGGCGTATGGGCTAAGCTCGGTATAATGCACATTGCTAAACACCTTCCCGCCGTTGGAAAGCCATCCGTCTAGCGCAAGCCCCTCTTTTGACAGGTTTACTACCCTCAGCGAAGAGCGCAAACTGACCGCCGGCGCCATATACGGCTCGGGTATTTGATAAACTTTTATATTCCCGGCGGCGCCGGTCGCGACAAGCGTTATCGAGTTGCCGACCGAAAGCGACTCGGTTGCTTCCGCTATCGGCCTGCCGTACTCGCCCGCCCTATAAAGCGCGACGCTATATATACCCGGCGGCATAGATGTATAGCTTGAAAAGGCGCCGTACGTCATGCCTGAAAAATAGCGCTGGCCGTCGATATAAAGCGAGATTTCGGCCTCTCCCAAGATTAGGTTTAAAAAAACCTTATGTATGTGCTTATCGGCATGTTATGAGCGCCGAAAAACGCTATCCCGCCTTGGCTGTCCACAATATCACTCCCCGCGCCGGCTATTTTTACTATTTATATGCGCCGGCGCAAACGTAATGCCCGTCTAATTCAAGGCTGCGCGGGCAAGAAGCAGCGCGGGCGATATTGCAAGATGCGCCGAAATATTTTATAATTTTTATATTAGGAGGGTTGAATTTGACTTTTATTACTTGGAATATCGACTCGCTGGGCGCGGCGTTGACAGGGACAAGCCAGCGGGCGGCACTCAGCCGCAACGTCCTATGCAGCCTTGCGGACATTGCCCCCGACGCTATTGCGCTTCAAGAAACGAAGCTGCCGCCGGGCGGGCTGAGCGAAAAGCAGCTTGGTATTTTAAATGAGCTTTTTCCGGAGTACACTATCGTTGTAAGCTGTTCGGCCGAACCGGCACGCAAAAGCTACGCGGGCACAATGTTCCTTTATAAAAGCTGCCTTTGCCCGATGACTGTTAGCTTTCCCCAAATCGGCGCGCCGGGCACGATGGATTATGAAGGACGTCTTATAACGCTTGAGTTTGAACACTTCTTTTTAGTAGGCGTTTATACCCCTAACGCGGGTGAAAGCTTAGCGAGGCTTTCCGACCGGCAAGTTTGGGATATTAAATTTGCGGATTACCTTGCGTGCCTTGACAAAGAAAAATATGTGGTCGCCGGCGGGGACTTTAACGTTGCGCACCGGGAGATTGACCTTGCGCATCCCAAAAGCAACCGCGGCTCGGCGGGCTTCACCGACGAGGAGCGCGAGGGCTTTTCTAACCTTTTGGCTAGAGGCTTTACCGATACCTTCCGCTATCTGCACGGCGACGTGACGGGCGTTTACTCGTGGTGGACGCAGCTTTCAAAGACCAGCAAAATCAACAACTCCGGCTGGAGGATTGACTATTGGCTGGTCAGCGACAGGATTGCCGACAAAGTAAAACGCTCCGAAATCATAGATACCGGACCGAGGCAGGACCACGCGCCGGTGCTGCTTGAAATTGAGATTTAGAAATTAAGCACTTTAAGCAAAGGAAACTTGCGATGAAAATAGGCAAGCAATACGAAGGCATTGTAGAGGAGACTATTTTCCCCGGCATTGGGATTGTTTTTGTAGACGGCGATGCGGTTGAGATACCGGGCGCTATCCCCGGGCAAAAGATACGCTTTTCGATTAGCAAAACCCGAAAAGGCAAATGCGAAGGCAAACTTATTGAGGTGCTTGAAAAATCCACGGTTGAAACCGAGGCTCCGCTCTGCGTACACTTTGGCCCCTGCGGCAGCTGCGTGTATCAGACGCTGCCATACGAGGCTGAGCTTAAGATTAAAGAGCGTCAGGCTAAAGCCTTGTTCGACCCGGTTTTTAGGGACTACGACTTCCTCGGCATTAAAAAAAGCCCTCTTGAGTGGGGCTACCGCAACAAGATGGAGTTTTCGTTCGGCGACGAGGAAAAAGGCGGGCCGCTCACTTTGGGGCTGCACAAAAAGCGCAGCTTTTACGATATTTTTACGGCTGAAGGGTGCCAAATAGTAGACGGCGATTTCCGAAAGATCCTTAAAAAGGCGCTCGAGCATTTCTCGGAGCTAGGGATCGGCTACTATAAAAAGCAGTCACACGAAGGGTACTTACGCCACCTTGTTGTGCGTAAAGCTTATAAGACCGGCGAGATTTTAGCAAACCTTGTGACGACGACGCAGTGGGATTACAGTATCGCCGAGCGCGACGCAATTGAGGGCTTTAAAAATAAGCTTTTGACCCTTGAGCTATCCGGAAACATCGTGGGCATCCTTCACACATACAACGACGCCATTGCCGACGTGGTGAAAAGCGACCGCACGGATATTTTATACGGGCGCGACTATTTTTACGAGGAGCTCCTCGGGCTTAAATTTAAAATCTCGGCGTTTTCGTTTTTCCAGACCAACTCGCTCGGCGCGGAGGTTTTATACAGCACCGCGAGGGAATTTGTCGGCGACGCGGGCGGCAAAACCATACTCGACCTCTACTGCGGGATAGGGACAATCGGGCAAATTTTGGCGCCGGCTGCGAAAAAGGTCGTGGGCGTAGAGATAGTCGAGGAAGCCGCCGCAGCCGCGCGTGAGAACGCCGCGCTGAACGGGCTTTCTTCCTGCGAGTATTACGCAGGGGACGTGCTTTATGTTTTGGACGAGATACAGGCAAAACCCGAGATTTTAGTCGTCGACCCGCCGCGTGACGGCGTGCACCCTAAGGCGCTGAAGAAAATCATAGCCCTCGGCGCCGGGCAGATTGTTTATGTGTCCTGCAACCCGAAGACGCTTGTCAGGGACGTTGAAGTGCTAATGCAGGAGGGCTACCGCGTTGAAAAAGCGTGCTGCGTCGACCTTTTCCCTCATACGCCGCATGTGGAGGCGCTATGTTTAATGTCTATAAATAAATAAATTTGTCTTTCAATGGCTTAATAGAGGATGGAGATGAAATATTATGGAAAAATTTTTTTTGGTACGACCGGGATATGAAGCAAT
>Ga0134094_1000067_pt1 | contig 154025 bp, 135 predicted proteins | sample 5_1taG_FD_94458 | JGI IMG/M metagenome (GOLD analysis project Ga0134094, IMG submission 94458) | Switchgrass degrading microbial communities from high solid loading bioreactors in New Hampshire, USA - 5_19_20_110_A1 metaG | ecosystem: Engineered > Bioreactor > Semi-continuous > Anaerobic >... | reverse complement strand
CATTCAACATCATTTTTCCCCAAAGTTACATTTTCCAATCCTGCTTTTTTGACTTTGAGAATATTGTAAAATTCTTTTATATACTCATAATTAAACAATACTTCTTCAACAACCTCATGCTTTTTGCCATTCACGGTTATATTTATTTTATCCTCTTTTATGACGCTTAAATTAAAGTTATCCGAACTTAAGAAAAACTTTTGGGGAGTTTTTTTATAACCTGCACTTTTTGATAAATCAAAAAATTCGGCCGAAAGCTTACGGCAGGTGTTAAAAAAACACATTGCCACATATTCCTTTGAGCCTTTGTATAAGGATAGGGATATGGCTGCTAAAAGTATTATGGAAATTGATATTATTAATTTTTTCTTCAAAATTTCACCCCCATATAAAATATCATTTTGGCACAATATAGTCAATTTAAAGTTAACATAAAATATTTACATAAATATTTACACTTTTATAAAAAAGTAGTATAATTATTGACTGTTCAAAAGATAAAAAAGGCGGGTGTTGGTATGTTTTTGAAAAATTGTTTTAGGATTTATCAATCGGATTTAAAAAAACTTGCCAAAAACTATGTGGCACTGGCAGTAAGCATAGGGGTCGCGGTTTTACATTGCCTTTACGCGTGGGTAAATATTTTGGCTTCATGGGACCCTTACGGTAGCACCGGGGGTATTAAGGTAGGACTCGTAAACCTGGATGAGGGGGCAAAAATCAGGGATATTAACATAAACATTGGGGACGAGCTGGTTGCCGAGCTTAAAGAAAACAAAAAGCTTGGCTGGACGTTTTTTGAAAGCAGGGCGGAAGGGATTGAAAAAGCAAAATCCGGGGATGTTTACGCCACTATCATAATACCTTCCGACTTTTCCGCTAAAATGGCAACGCTTCTTGATGAAACCCCCAAAAAGGCAGAGCTTGAGTATTATGTTAACGAAAAAATTAATGCAATCGCGCCTAAAATGACCGACAGCGGCGCGACTACTTTGCAAAAGACCATATCTTCATCGTTTGTTTCCGCAGTGGTGTCAAAAGTTTTTGACATATTAAACCCCTTGGGATATAAAATAGACGAAAATATTGACACAATTTTAAAGTTCCAAAATTTTTTGAATTTAGTAGACGTGGATTTACCTAATGTTTCAAAAAGAGTTAATAATTTAATCGAAAAGGCGGACAAAGACGGGATTGTTTTTTTGGACAAAGCGGATGAGGATTTAATATAATTAAAAAATGTATTAGAAAAGGCAGTTTATTACACGGACAAAGTGGGGGAAGACGCAAAAAAACTCAATGAAAAAACCGCAAAATCCGCGGTGGAAATAAAAGCGTGCCTGGAAGACGCCAAAAACCTCACAAACCGGGTTTCGGAGGAACTTTCCGGAATAAAGGATTTCTATGACCCCCAAAACATTTCAGAAAAAATTACCGTGTTTTCATCATCGGTGGGTGTTTTATCAGAAATGATAAAGAATTTAAAAGATGATTTGGATAGTATAACAGGTTTTTTAAAAAATGATGAGGCCCGTGGAATAAAAGAAGAAATTAACGCTTTGGAGGAACATTTAAAAAACATCGAATCAGCGGTTGACACAATTATAAAAGCCAAAAATTCAATTTCTTTTGATGATATAAAAATATTGAACTTGGAAAGTTTAATTAAAAATTTAAAAGATGATTTAGAAATCCTTTACAGTAAAGTTGAGAAAGTGTTGTCAGACGCCGAACATAATTTAAACGAAGTTTTGGATTTTTCAAACTCTCTTGAAAGCATGGCAAAAGATGAAGCTTTATCAAAAATTAACCTGTTAATTGAAAAGCTTGGCGGGAATGAAAATTTTAAAAGCGTTGTAAAACTGCTTGAGGGGATAAAGGCAAAAATCCAAAACGGGGAAAGCATTTCAATTGACGCGCTTAAACTTAATGTGAATGTGAATAATCTTTTGACTAATTTAAGCTTAAAACTTGATGGCTTGAAAAAATCTTTAAACAGCGTTAAAAAATTTGTGGCTGACTTAGATAAAGACATTAAAATAATCAATAAGGCCTTGGATAAAACCGGCATAGCCATATCCCAGACGCTGCGCTCGTTGAAATTGTCGGTAAAAGAAATAAGGGATATTTTAATCAATGCCAATAATTTGATTGATGGGATGAAAGATTTAAAAATTCAAGGTTTTTCACAAAACCTAAAATCCGTCATAAACATGCTCGATAATATCGGCAATAATTTAGAGGGAATTTCTTTAAAAATAGAAAGCTCTAAGGTATTTGAAAACCTAAACTCCCCGGTGGATGACGCTATTTCCCTGACAAAGGATACAAAAAGACTTCTAGATGGCATGATATCAGAAATTGACGGCGGCCTTATTGTGAATTTAAAAAACGCTATAACCAATGTGGGAAGCGCGGCAAGCGATATCGGCGGCATTTTTATCCGCGGGATAGAGGGGCTTGATGAAACAAAAGATTTTTTAGAAAAACTAAAGGGCAAAACCATAAAAAAAGAGGAGCTTAAAAAATACTTAGCCAGCTTTGATACATATTCCGGCTCCCTAGACGAAATCGCAGGAAAAGTCAGGGAACTTACAAACCAAATGGACATCAGGGAAATCGCGGGGTTTTTAAAATATAACGGTGCGGTTGAGGGGGACTTTTTCTCATCCCCTGTGGAACTTTCCACCACAAAACTTTACGCCGTAAAAAACTACGGGGCAGGGTTGACACCGTTTTACACCACATTGAGCATTTGGGTTGGGGGGCTTTTGATTTTTGCGCTTTTTTCAACCAAAGCCCACAACGCGGGTTTTCCCTTTACCCCAAATCAGGAATTTATAGGGAAGTACTTATTTTTGCTAAATATCGCAGTAACACAAGGGCTTTTGGTATCTTTGGGGGATGTTTTTATCCTCAGGGTTGAAATGGCCCATCCTGCTTTGTTTGTCTGCCTTGCGGTTTTTTTACAGCGTAGTTTTTTTGACAATTTTATACACGCTTGTTTCGCTGTTAAATAACGTGGGTAAAGCAATCGGCGTAATTTTTTTGGTGTTCCAGATTGCGGCCTCAGGCGGGACATTTCCCATCCAGTGCACTCCCGAATTTTTCCAAAAAATTTACAAATTCCTTCCCTTTACCTATGCCATAAACGGAATGCGGGAAGCTGTGGGGGGGATTAATTACCAAGGTTTGGTGCTTGATATTTTTATCCTGTTTTTATTTGGCGTATCTTTTTTGGCGGTAGGTCTTATCGGGAAAAGGTACGCGAATAATTCCTTTGAAAAGTTTACAAATATGCTAAAGGACTCAGGAGTTATACACTAATAAAAAAATCCGCGCAAGGCGGATTTTTTTATTAACACCCTTTTTGGTTGGGGTGTTATTATTTTTTTATACTTCCATTATAACCGGCAAAATCATGGGCTTTCGTTTTGTTCTTGAGTAAATGTAGTCGCCCAAATCGTTTTTAACCGCGTTTTTAAGGGTGGACCAGTCGGAGCCGGGCTTTCTCGCGTCCAGGGTTTTTACCACAATGGTCTTTAATTCGTCCATCAGTTCTTCGGATTCCCTCACATATACAAAGCCCCTTGAAATAATGTCCGGGCCTGAGAGCACATCCCCGTTTTTGCTGGATATGGTCACAACCACGACAATCAGCCCGTCCTGCGCCAAGTGCTTTCTGTCCCTTAGCACTATGTTTCCAACGTCCCCAACTCCGTAGCCGTCTACCAAAACTTTTCCCGCAGGCACGTTTCCTGTTACCTTTGCCTCATCTTTGTTTAATTCCAAAACATCGCCTAAAGACAAAACGAAAATGTTTTCTTTTTTAACCCCCATTTGCTCACCAAGTTTTGCGTGGTGGACAAGATGGCGGTATTCGCCGTGAACAGGGATAAAGTATTGGGGTTTCACTAGCCCTAAAATGAGTTTTAATTCTTCCCTGCGGGCATGTCCTGAAACGTGGATTTCGGTTAAAGCCTCATGGATGACGTCGGCGCCTTTTCGGTAAAGTTCGTTGATAACCTTGGAGATAAATTTTTCATTTCCGGGAATAGGGCTTGCAGATATAATAACTAAGTCCCCCTTGGTTATCTCAACTTTTTTGTGGTCCGAATACGCCATGCGGGTTAGAGCGCTCATTGGCTCCCCTTGGCTTCCTGTGGTGATAATCACCAATTGGTGGGGTTGGTACTTTTTAATATCCTCAATGCTGATTAGCGTCCCGTTTGGGATAGTCATATAACCCAGCTGCGTTGCGACCTCCACAATGTTTAACATGCTTCTTCCAGAGATTGCAACCTTCCTTTTGTTGTTATAAGCTGAGTTTATAATTTGCTGAAGCCTGTCCACGTTTGAAGCGAAAGTCGCGACAAAAATCCTCGATTTTGTGGATTTGAAAATTTCTTCGAATTTTTCGCCGACGGTTCTTTCGCTCATGGTTACGCCGGGGCGTTCCACGTTGGTGCTGTCGGAAAGAAGCGCCAACACACCCTTCTTTCCAAGTTCCCCGAAACGGGCCAAATCAATCATATCCCCCTCAATCGGGGTGCAGTCTATTTTAAAGTCGCCGGTATGAATAACAGTACCAACCGGGGTGGTGATTGCGATGCTCACCGCGTCTGAAATGCTGTGGTTTACCCTTATAAACTCCAATTTAAAGTGGTTTCCCAGCTTCAGAACCTCTCCCGCGCGCACACGGTTTAAATTTGAAATTGATAAAATTCCGTGCTCTTTTAGTTTTTGTTCCACCAAGCCAAGCGTAAGCCTTGTGCCGTAGATTGGAACGTTTAAGCTTCTTAAAACAAAGGGCAGAGCCCCGATATGATCCTCATGACCGTGGGTTAGAACAATTCCTAAAACCTTTTCCTTTTTTTTTACCAAATACGAAACATCGGGTATTACAAGGTCTACCCCAAGCATATCCTCATCGGGGAAGGTCATTCCACAGTCAACTACCACGATTTCATTCCCATACTCGAAGACGGTCAGGTTTTTTCCGATCTCATTCACGCCGCCGAGAGGAATAATCTTCAGTTTTTGCTTTTTCGACACTTTTTTACCTCCATATGAAAATTTATCCGTTCACCTAATCCCAATACATTATATCAGTACAAAATAGGTTATGTCAAACTAAAAATAAAAATACAATCCCGCCTTGTTTTCTATCATTAATATAACCCAATTATTACCGCAATAATCTTTAACTTTAAAAAATTGTGCTTTATCAAACACAGTTTTTTAAAGTTTACATAATATATTAATGTAGGAAACAAAAGCCAAATAAAAAGTTTTTTATAAAACTTTAAAAAAGGGGATAGAATATGCAAAGAAAAATGCGCTCAAAAGCGTATATCAAAGGCGGACCCTTGGCGCCGAATTTGACGGGAGCCGTATACTTTGACGAAATAAATGGCGGAACATGGATAACAGTGGACATAAAAGGGCTTCCGGAAGTTACGAGAAAAGACGGGAAGTTTATTGGGCCTTTCGGATTTCATATACATGAAGGGGGAACCTGTGAAATTGGAAACCCCCAGGATCCGTTTCAGAGGGCGGGCGGGCATTATAACCCCTATAAGCAGCCCCACGGGATGCACGCGGGGGATTTGCCCGTGCTGTTTTCAAACGGGGGGAATTTCAAACTTTCATTTTACACTGATAAATTCACACCCTATGACATAATTGGCAAAACCGTGATTATCCATGAATCACCTGACGATTACAGGACCGAGCCTTCAGGAAACAGCGGAAGAAGGCTTGCCTGCGGAAAAATTGTAAAAGCGTAAAACTTCACTCTTGCTAACCCCCACACAGCCAAAAAAGAGCGGTTTCTAACTGCTCTTTTTTGGTTTTTTTGATTTAATTTCCGTCATAATATACTTTTTACGCTAAACCACCCGTTTTTTGGCGCATTTTATATTTTTTTCATAAATCAAGGCAGCAAGCCTTCAAAAAATGTTTGACTTTTCTTATTATATTGGTACAATAAGTATGAGAAAATACATATTAACACTTAAAAAAAGGGAATAATTTTTAACAAAAGCCCATCTTTTTTTGGAGGATAAATATGCTAAAATCAATGACAGGGTTTGGCTCGTGTATCAAGGAATTTCCCGACAAAAAAATCACTGTGGAAATAAAAGGCGTAAACCACAGGTACCAGGACATTACCATAAAGCTTCCCAGGATTTATTTATTTTTAGAAGAGGCAATAAAAAAAGAAGTGTCATCAAGTATCCTTCGCGGAAAAATCGATGTGTATGTTCAAATAGATAAACTTGCGGATGACAACGTGAAAGTCACATTAAACGATGAACTTGCAAAAGGCTATTTAGACGCGCTATATGCCTTATCTGACAAATTTGGCCTTATCAATGACATAACTACCGGGACCATCAGTTCTTTTTCCGATATTTTTACCATAGAAAAAGAGGAAGAGGACAAGGAAAAAGTGACGCGCGAGGTTTTGGAAACATTAAAAGGCGCGGTTGACGAATTTATTAAAATGCGCACCATTGAGGGCCAAAACTTAAAGAAGGATATGGAAGAAAAATTAAATTCCATGGAAAATCTGGTGAGAAAAATTGAGGAAAGGTCGCCCCGGATTGTGGCGGAGTATAAAGATAAACTCACCTTAAGGATTAGGGAAATTCTTGACGGCGTGCCTGTTGATGAGGCGAGGCTTTTAAACGAGGCGGCGATTTTTGCCGACAGGATTAACGTAAATGAGGAAATTGTAAGGCTTTACAGCCACATAAACCAAATTAGAAACCTTATTTCCGAAGGAACAGGTGTTGGGCGCAAACTTGACTTTATAATCCAGGAGCTAAACAGGGAAATCAACACCATAGGTTCAAAAGTCAGCGATTTATACACCATAAATCTGGTGGTTGACGTGAAAGCTGAAATTGAAAAATTAAGGGAACAAGTACAAAATGTTGAGTAATGGAAGGGTAGTTTTAGATGAAGCTGATAAACATAGGATTTGGAAATATTATATCAAGCCACAGGGTAATTGCGGTTGTATCCCCGGAGTCCGCGCCAATGAAAAGGCTGGTGCAGGAAGCCAGGGAAAAAGGAATGCTTGTTGACGCTACATATGGAAGGAAGAAGCGGGCGCTTGTAGTTATGGACAGCGGTCACATAATTTTGTCCGCAATCCAGCCTGAGACCATTGCGGGAAGGCTAAACAGCGACACAACGGAGGATGAAGCGGCAAATGAAGAATAAAGGGATACTTTTTGTTGTGTCGGGCCCCTCAGGCGCGGGAAAAGGCACTATATGCAAGGCGTTGATTGAAAAGAGAAAAGATTTGTTCCTCTCCATTTCCGCCACCACCAGAAAGCCCCGGCCCGGGGAAGTGGACGGCGTGAATTACTATTTTTTAAGTGAGGAAGAGTTTTTGGAAAAAATCAAAAACAACGGCTTTTTAGAACACGCGTTCTTTTGCGGGAACTACTACGGCACCCCAAAAGACAAGGTTTATGAAAAACTTTCCCAAGGCATTGACGTGATATTGGAAATTGAAGTTCAGGGCGCCATGAAAGTGAGGGCGGAACACCCTGAGGCTGTTTTTATCTTTGTGCTCCCGCCTTCAATGAAGGAGTTAAAAGAAAGGCTTATAAACCGCAACACCGAGCCGATTGAAATAATCAACCAAAGGCTTAACACCGCCGCCTTTGAAATCGGCCATGTAAAAAAATATAACTATATCATACTAAATGATGAAATAGAAAAAGCCGTAGAAAGGTTTGAAGCCATAATTGAGGCTGAAAAATGCCGCATTGAAAGAAATGTGGAATTTATAAACGAAGTGTTTATGAGTTAACGGAGGTAAATATGTTAAAAGGTAAGAAAATTGCAGTGGGCGTGTGCGGGGGAATTGCCGCTTACAAAGTTGTTGACGTTGTAAGCAGGCTGAAAAAACTTGGCGCGGAAATAAGAGTTATTATGACTAAATCCGCACAGGAATTTGTAACCCCTCTTACCTTTATGACCATAAGCCAAAACCTCGTTACAACCGATATGTTTAAAGAGCCCACGACATATGATGTGGAACATATCGAAACCGCCAAATGGGCGGACGCTTTTTTAATTGCGCCTGCCACTGCCAATATTATCGGCAAAGTTGCAAGCGGCATTGCCGACGATATGCTATCCACCACAATTATGGCGACAAAAGCCCCTGTTGTGTTTGCGGCATCAATGAACGACCAGATGTATGAAAACAAAATCGTTCAGGATAATATCAAAAAATTGAAAGATTACGGGTATTTGTTCATTGAGCCCGACGAAGGCTTTTTAGCCTGCAACACCGTCGGGAAAGGAAGGCTTAAAGAGCCTGCCGAAATTGTGGAGTACATGGTGGACTTGCTTTCATATCAAAAAGATTTGGAAGGCATAAATGTATTAGTCACCGCGGGCCCCACCATTGAGCCCATTGACCCTGTTAGGTATATCACAAACCACTCCAGCGGGAAAATGGGATATGAAATCGCAAGGGCGGCAAAAAAGAGGGGCGCAAAAGTAACCTTGGTTTCAGGGCAGACCAGTTTGACAAAAATTACCGGAATAGATACCGTATATGTTAAAACCGCGCAGGATATGTATAATGCGGTTATGGAAAATTATAAAACAAGCGATATTATCGTAAAATCCGCGGCGGTTGCGGATTTTACCCCTGAAAATGTAAGTGTTAATAAAATCAAAAAAGAAAATGATGAATTGGTTATAAAACTTAAAAAAACAAAGGACATTTTATCCGAACTTGGCAAGCTCAAAGGGGAAAAGCAGGTTTTAGTGGGCTTTGCCATGGAAACGGAAAATTTGGTGGAAAACGCGAAGGCAAAGCTTTATGGGAAAAACCTTGACATGATTGTGGCAAATAATTTAAATGACGAAGGGGCAGGGTTTAGGGTTGACACCAATAAAGTTGTGATTTTGACAAAGGATGAGGAACTTGACCTGCCGCTTATGGAAAAAGAAAGACTGGCCCACATAATTTTGGATAATGCAAAAAAAATTTTAAATAGCAAAAAGGGGTAAAGTAAGTGAAGGTAGCTAGCGTTATATTAAATACAAGGACAAAAGCGCTGGATAAGGAATTTCATTACATTATCCCGAAATCTTTGGAGGATAAGTGCACCGTTGGCGTCAGAGTCATGGTGCCTTTTGGTGTTAGGGAGAAAATTGTTGAGGCAATTGTGGTAAAGATTTTGGGTGGAAGTGAATATGATACACTAAAAGAAGTAATTGAGGTTGTTGACCCCGAACCCCTTTTTGGCGAATATGAAGCCCAATTGGCTAAAAAAATCAGCCACCGCTTTGTTTCAACCTATCTTGAAGCCCTAAAGCTTTTTATCCCCGCGGGCATTTTTTATAAGTTTGAGGAAGAAGTAATACTAAATGAAAACTTGACACAAGATGAAATAAGAAAACTTGTGAAAAACTCAAAAAAGCAGGAAGAAATAGTTGAAATACTCCTAAGGGAAGACGGAAAGGTAAACATTAACGCGCTAAAAGATGAAGTGGGGAATGTGAGAAGCTCATTAAACGCCCTCGCAAAAAAGGGCGTTATTTCAATAAGGCAGGAACAAACCCAAGGGGTCAGGCCGAAAATCGTAAGATATTACTATTTAGCGGCCGATGAGGACGTGTCGGACTTATTTGATTTATACAAGGACCGCAGGCCCGCTCAAGCCAGGATTATTGACGTGTTAAGCCAGTACGATTACTTGAGCGCGCCCGACATTTTGAGTTATGCAAACTGCAGCCGCGGCGCTTTGGACTCCCTTTGCGCGGCGGGGGTTGTGGCCTTTTTTGACAAGGAAGTGTCCAGAACGTCCATTGAAGTGGAAAAACTGGAAGAGGAAAAAGAGCCGACGGATGAACAAAGGGCGGCGATTTTGAATATATCAAAATCCCTTGAACGCCGCAAAAACGACAAATTCCTAATCCATGGGGTCACGGGAAGCGGAAAAACCGAAGTTTTTTTGCAGGTTGTGAAAAAAGCGCTGGATATGGGCTTGCAATCAATAGTTTTAGTGCCTGAAATATCCCTCACCCCGCAGATGACTAAGCGCTTTATGTCCCGTTTTGGGAACGACCTTGCCATACTTCACAGCGCCTTATCCCCCGGGGAACGCTTGGATGAATGGAACAGGATTAGGCGGGGGGAGGCAAAAGTTGTGGTGGGGGCAAGAAGCGCAATCTTTGCCCCGTGCAAAAATTTGGGATTAATTATTATAGATGAGGAACATGAGCTTACATATAAATCGGAACTGTCCCCGAGGTATTCGGCTGTTGAAGTCGCCAAAATGCGAAGCGACGGGGAAGGGGCGGTTTTGGTATTGGCTTCGGCAACCCCTTCAATTGAAAGGTATTATGAGGCAAAAGAGGGAAAATACAGGCTAATCACCATGACAAAGCGCTATAACAACGCCCCGCTTCCTCAAGTGTCCATTGTGGATATGCGAAAAGAGCTTGAGGAAGGAAACAAAAGCGTTTTTTCAAGGGCGCTTAAGGAAGAAATTGAAAAACGAATAAATCTGGGGGAACAAACGGTTATATTTTTAAACAAACGGGGCCATTCCTCCTTTGTGTCCTGCCGCTCATGCGGCTTTGTTTACTACTGCAAAAACTGTAATATTTCGCTAAACTATCACAGCACCACCCATGAGCTGGTGTGCCATTTTTGCGGGTACAAGGAAGGCATGAAACAAATATGCCCCAAATGCCAAAGCACCAAAATCCGCACTTTTGGCAGCGGCACCCAAAAGGTGGAGGAGGAAATAAAAAAACTTTTCCCCAATGCCAGCTGTATCAGGATGGATATGGACACCACCAGCACAAGGCATTCCCATGAGCGGATATTAAACCGCTTTGAAAAAGAAAAAATCGATATCCTCCTTGGGACCCAAATGGTGACAAAGGGGCTGGATTTTGAAAACATTACATTGGTGGGGGTGCTTGCGGCGGATTTGCTTTTGAATATCGACGATTTCAGAAGCAATGAGCGGACCTTTAACTTAATTACCCAAGTCTGTGGAAGGGCGGGCAGGGGGGAAAAGCCGGGCGAGGCAATAATCCAAACCTATACCCCTGAGCATGAGGTTTTGGAATTTGCGAAAAATCAGGATTATGCAGGATTTTACAATTATGAAATCAATTTCAGAAAAATGTTTCTTTATCCACCATTTAGTGATATAATAAATGTGGTGATATCGGGCGTTGACAAAATGGCGGTGAGTGAGGCGTCCTTTGGCGCGTACAAATTTTTTGTTGAGAGGACAAAGGGAATGGATTATGAAATATACAAGCTCACCGACGCGCCTGTGTCAAGAATTAAGGGGAGATACCGAAGACGCTTTTGGATAAAAACCAAAGACATAAACCCGCTTTTGGAACCTTTAAAAGAGCTTTCCAATTACGGTTTAAAGTATAAAAAAAGCAAAGTCAGTATCAGCATTGATATAAACCCCGTTAGCATGATATAAGAAAGGAAAGGGAATAATGGCAATTAGACAAATCCGCAAAATCGGAGATGAAGTTTTAACAAAAAGAGCTAGGGAAGTTGATAAGTTTGATGATAGACTTGCGACTCTTCTTGACGATATGGTAGAAACCATGAGGCACGCCGACGGGATTGGCCTTGCGGCCCCGCAGGTGGGCATATTAAAAAGGGCCGTGGTAATAGATGTGGGTGACGGGGTGATTGAGCTTGTAAACCCCGAGCTTGTCGCCGCGAAAGGGGAGCAGGTTGATATTGAAGGCTGCTTAAGCGTCCCCGGAAAATACGGCGAAGTAAAGCGGCCACAAATAGTGATAGTAAGAGCCCAAGACCGCCACGGGAAAACCTTTGAAGTTACGGGGGAAGGGCTTTTGGCAAGAGCCCTCTGCCATGAAATTGACCACTTGGACGGCAAACTTTTTGTGGATAAGGTAATCAGGTTTGTTGACCCTGAAGAAAGGGAAAATGACTAAAAAGAAAAGACTTAAAAAGGTGGAGTTTTATGAAAATCCTTTTTATGGGCACTCCAGAGTTTGCGCAAAAATCACTGGAAGCGTTAATTGAAAACAACTATAACATTGTGGGGGTTTTTACCCAGCCCGACAAGCCAAAGGGCAGGGGAATGAAACTTGCGCCCCCTCCCGTTAAGGAGATTGCCCTAAAACATAATATACCGGTTTTTCAGCCAAAATCGCTAAAAGACCAAGAAACCTTTGAAATCATAAAAAATCTTGACCCCGATGTAATTGCCGTTGCGGCCTATGGCAAGATTTTGCCTAAAAATATTTTGGACTACCCCAAATACGGCTGCATAAATGTCCACGCGTCGCTGCTTCCAAAATACAGGGGCGCGTCCCCCATTCAGTGGTGCATAATACGCGGGGAAGAAAAAAGCGGCGTGACGATTATGTATATGAATGAAGGCTTGGACACCGGGGATATGATTTTAAAAGAGGAAGTCCCAATCCCTGAGGATATGACCGCGGGGGAACTTCATGATATATTGGCAGAACTTGGGGCAAAGTTATTGGTTAAAACCTTAAAAGATATTAAAGGCGGGAAAATCACCCGCACCCCGCAGGATGATAGCAAGGCAAGCTACGCCCCGATGCTTACTAAGGAAACCGGGGAAATAAACTGGCAAAAAAGCGCCCGCGAGATTAAAAATCTGGTCCGGGGCCTTTGCCCGTGGCCCGTTGCTTACACAAAGCATGAGGGCAGGGTTATAAAGGTTTATTCCGTAAAAATTGTGGATATGAAGGGAAAACCCGGGGAAGTTCTTGTTTCAAACGACCGTGACGGCTTGATTGTGGCTTGTTCCGACGGGGCGCTTTTGCTTGACGAAATACAGATTGAAGGCAAAAGAAGGATGAAATCCACGGAATTTTTGCGGGGACACAGAATTGATGAAGGGATAACCTTAGGATAAAGGAGGTATTTTTATGTATGATTACTATTACCTTGTGCTAGTGCTTCCTGCGTTTATCTTATCCTTGATTGCGCAGGCTATGGTGCAGGGGGCTTTTAATAAATACCAGCAGGTGAGGAACCACCGTGGCATGACAGGCGCAGAAGCGGCAAGGAAGGTTTTGGATGCCCACGGGCTTTATGATGTTTCCGTTGAGCATATACCCGGTCATTTAAACGACCACTACGACCCACGGGCAAAGGTTATAAGGCTTAGTGATGCCACATACAATTCCGATTCCGTTGCGGCGGTGGGCGTTGCCTGCCACGAGGCGGGGCACGCGGTGCAGCATGCCCAAAACTATGCCCCGATACAGTTTAGAAACGCCCTGGTTCCGGTTGCGAATTTAGGCTCCCAGCTCGCGGTGCCGTTGATTATCATAGGGTTTTTGTTTGATATGTTCTCCCTTGTGAGATTTGCGATAGTTTTCTTTTCCCTTGCAGTGCTATTTCAAATTGTGACACTGCCCGTTGAGTTTAACGCGTCAAGAAGGGCAATTAAAATCCTTCAGGACGGGTATTTTTACGAAGATGAAGTTAACGGCGTAAAGAAAGTGTTATCCGCGGCGGCCCTAACCTATGTGGCAGCGGCGGCGGTAAGCATAGCACAGCTTTTGAGGCTGATCTTTCTTTCCCGCGGCAGGAGGAGAAATTAATGCCAAAATCCGCCCGGGAAGGCGCCCTGCTTACCCTGAATGATATTGAAAAAAACAAGGCCTATTCAAATTTGGCGGGCCAAAGTTATTATAAAGAATTAAGCAAACAGGACAAGGCCTTAATGACGGAGCTAGTCATGGGCGTTGTCAGGCACAAGCTGTATTTGGACTACTGCATAAAAAAACTTTCCAGCATAAAAATTAATAAAATTTCACAAAGCGTTATAAACATTTTAAGACTGGGGATTTACCAGATTGAATTTTTGGACAAAATCCCCCCAAGCGCCGCTGTAAATGAATGCGTAAAACTTGCAAAAAAATATGAATACGAGGCAAGCGGCTTCGTAAACGCTGTTTTGAGGAATTACTTGAGGAAAAGGGATGGGATTTTAGATAAAAACTTGCCCTTTGAGGAGTTTTTGTCCATAAAATACTCATACCCTTTGTGGATGGTAAAAAGGTTTGTAAAAATATTCGGGGAAGGAGCGCGGGAGTTTCTCTCGGCGTCAAATCAGGTTGCCCCCATTTTTGTTAGGAAAAACACATTAGTTTGTGATGATTTGCCGCAGGATAAGTTTTCAAAGACAGACCTTTTGCCTGAAACCTATGTGCTGAATAAAGGGATTTCAGTCCATGAAGATGAGGATTTCGCAGAAGGCAAATACATTGTGCAGGACGCTGCCTCACAAATGGTGGCGGCAGCCCTTTGCCCAAAAAAAGGGCAAAGAGTGCTCGATATGTGCGCCGCCCCCGGAGGGAAAACCACCCACATTGCCGCGTTAATGGAAAATGCGGGGGAGGTTATCGCGTGGGATATTCACCAATCCCGCATAAAGCTAATCGGGGACAACGCCAAGCGGCTTAAGATTGATATAATAAAGACGTATGAAAAAGACGCAAGCGTATATGACGAAAACTTAAAGGACTCCTTTGACGCGGTGCTGGTCGACGCGCCCTGTTCGGGGCTTGGGATTATCCGCAGAAAGCCCGATATCAAGTGGAACAGGAAAGAGGAGGACATTTCGGGGCTTGTGTCCTTGCAAAAAAGCCTGCTTGATAACGCCGCAAAATATGTAAAGCCTGGCGGGGTTTTGGTATATTCAACCTGCACCTTGTTAGAAGAAGAAAATTTGGGGCAGGTGGAAGACTTTTTAAAAGGACATCCTGATTTTTACCTTTGTGAAATAAATTTGCCAATTGAAAAACCCACATTAAAAGAAGGTTATGTAAATTTATACCCCCATATTGATAACACCGACGGGTTTTTCATATGCAAAATGATAAAAAGATGTTAGATGATGGTAATAATATGGATAAACTAGTAAATTTAGGCGATTTGACAAAACAAGAGCTTGAGGAATTTGTAGAAAATTTAGGCCAGCCAAAATACCGTGGCAGGCAAATTTTTAAATGGGTGCAAAAAGGCGCCGAAAGTTTTGACGGGATGACCGACCAAAACAAGGCGCTGCGCAGCCTCCTAAAGGACAGGGCAAAGATTTATTTGCCTGAAATTGCCGAAAAATTTGTGTCCAAAATTGACGGCACCATAAAGTATTTATTAAAGCTTGAAGATGGGAACTACATTGAAAGCGTGGTTATGAGATATAAACACGGCAACACCATTTGCATCTCATCCCAGGTAGGCTGCCGCATGGGCTGCAAATTTTGCGCATCTACCATTGGTGGCCTTGTCAGGAATTTATCCTGCCACGAGATGGCAGGACAAATCATCAGGGCCTCAAAGGATATGGGTGAAAGGATTAGCAACATTGTAATAATGGGGATAGGGGAACCCTTGGACAATTACGAAAACATCTTGAAATTTTTTAAAATCGTAAACGACCCCGATGGTTTAAATATTGGGCTTAGGCATATCACCCTTTCAACCTGCGGCCTGGTGGACAGGATTTATCGGTTGGCAGATGAAAAATTGCCCATTACGCTGGCAATATCCCTGCACGCCGCAAATGACGGATTGAGAAAAACCATCATGCCAATAGCAAACAAATACAGCATTGACGAATTAATAAAGGCCTGCTTTTATTACGTTAAAGCCACAAACCGCAGAATTACCTTTGAATATGCCTTAATTTCAGGGGTAAACGATGATATAAAGGACGCAATAGAGCTTTCAAATTTATTAGACGGCCTTTTGTGCCATGTAAATTTAATCCCTGTAAACCCCATAAATGAGGCCGATTTCAAAGCAAGCAGCAAAGAAAGGATTGAAAAATTCGTAAAATATTTGGAAAGTAATAACATACCCGTGACAGTTAGGCGTAAACTTGGTTCTGACATTGATGCATCCTGCGGACAGCTCCGAAAGAGAAGGGAAGAGGTGAATTCATGAAGTACGCAAGTAAAAGTGATGTGGGCAAAAGGCGGTCTATCAACGAGGATTATATTGCAGTAAGCGACAGTATAAATTTATATATAATCGCCGACGGGATGGGCGGCCACAATGCCGGGGAAGTCGCCAGCAAGATGGCGGCGGAAGGAATAAAGCGGCGGATAGAAGAAGGATTTAACCAAAAATCCGGGACAGATGAAATCTTTTCCTTGTTTGATGAAGCCATCAAAAGCACCAATTACGATATTTATTCTAAAGCCAGCGAAAATGACGACTGTTTCGGTATGGGCACAACGATTGACGTGTGTTTGGTTGTGGGTAATGATGTATATATTGCCCATATCGGCGACAGCAGGATATATAAAATCTCAAAAGAAGAATGCAGGCTTGTTACAAAGGACCACTCCGTTGTTTGGGATTTGCTGACAAGCGGCAAAATCACGGAAGTTGAAGCAAAAAACCATCCTGACAGAAACAAAATCACAAGGGCGCTGGGTACTGAAGAAGATGTAAAAATTGACTTTATTAAAGAAACTTTGGACGATTGTATCTATTTAATGTGCACCGACGGCCTTTCAAATTTAATCAGCGATGAGGAAATTTTTAAAATCGTCACAGGAAACGACATAGAAAACGCGGCGGAAATTTTGGTAGAAAGGGCAAATGAAAAAGGCGGGCATGACAATATCACAGCTTTATTATTCACAAAAAGTTAAAAACAGTGCCTTTCGCACGGAAGGGATGATAAAATAGATGATTGGTACAATACTAGGTGGCAGGTATGAAATTTTAGAAAAGATAGGCATGGGCGGGATGGCAATAGTATATAAAGCCCGATGCCGCCTGCTAAACAGATATGTTGCGGTAAAAGTGTTAAGAAGTGAATACAAGGAAGACCAGGAATTTATCAGAAGGTTTAATATAGAGTCCCAAGCTGCGGCAAGTTTGTCCCACCAAAATATAGTGTCAATTTATGACGTGGGACAGCAAGGGGACATTCACTATATAGTAATGGAACTGGTGGAAGGGCAGACGCTTAAGGAATACATAGCGCAAAAAGGTGCGCTTTACTGGAAGGAAGCCCTGTCCATTTCCATGCAGATTTGTTCCGCCCTTCAGCATGCCCATTCAAAACACATAATTCACCGGGACATTAAGCCGCAAAATATAATCATTACAAAAGACCATATTATCAAAGTGATGGATTTTGGAATTGCCAGGGCAATAAACAGTTCCACCACCACCTTTACCACTGCGGCAATGGGTTCGGCCCACTATATTTCACCTGAACAGGCCCGCGGGGGTTATACCGACCAAAGGTCGGACATATACTCATTAGGCGTTGTTATGTATGAAATGTTTACAGGCGTTCTTCCCTTTGACGGGGATTCCCCGATTGCTGTGGCAATGCAGCATTTGGAGAAAAAGCCTGTGGCGCCCACATTAATCAATAAGGATATCCCTAAATCCGTTGAAAAAATTATAATGAAAGCCATGAGCAAGGAGCAGCGCTTGCGCTATGAAAGCGCCGAGCAAATGCTTGCGGACATAAAAAAGGTGTATGTGGACCCTGAAAGCGAAATCAAGGTTGAGGATGCCGACGCTTTTACCACAAGAAAAATTGACGTGGAAGAAATAAAAAACAGGGAAATTGAAAAGCCCGAGGTTATGGAAAACAGAAAGACCATTAAAAAGAAAAACCCCGACACCACAGCAAGGGTTTTAGCCGTGATTTTGTCATTGGTTATCGTTGTGATTTTGGGGATTTTCTTCGCAAATTCCTTAACTAAAGGCGGCCAGACCGTTGAAACGCCTAAAATTTTAAACATGACGGTGGAAGAAGCGGAAGAAGAACTAAAAGACAGCCAGTTTAGCATATTGATAACCCAGGAAATCAATGACGACACAGTTCCAAAGGGAAGGATAATTTCCCAAAGCCCAAAGCCCGGGGAAAAGGTTAAAACCCCAAAGGAAATTGAAGTAGTGGTAAGCCTTGGGGAAAAAGTGTTTGAAGTTGCTGACTACACGGGAAAAGACTACCGTGAAGTTGTGTATGACGTGGAAAACAGCGACCTTTCGATAAATTGTGAGGTAATCGAGGAAGAAAGTGAAACAATCCCCTCAGGAATTGTAATCAGGCAGTTCCCGCAAGAAGGGGCAACCCTCAAAAAGGGCGGCAAAGTAATACTTTATGTAAGCAAAGGCAAGGATGAAGAGCCTGTTTTAGTGCCATATTTAATTGGAATGACTTTGGACAAAGCAAAAGAAGAACTAGAAAAATTCTCCCTGGTATTAGGGCAAACATCGTATCAGGAAAGCGACAAGCCCAAAAACACGGTTATCAGCCAAAGCCACAGCCCCAATGAAAGCGTGGAACCAAGAACCGTAATTGATTTGGTGTTAAGCGACGGAAAACAGCAGACGGAACCCGTTAACACCCCGACGCCCACACCCGGGGCTACAAAGCAGTACACATTGGATATCCTCCTTCCACGGGACAGGGAAAAGGTGGCGTTAAAAGTTACCGATGAAGAAGGGGAAATCCTCTATGAAAAAACCCACAACACTTCTGAAGGAACCGTGAGCCTCAAAATCAGGGGTTCAGGAAACAAAAAAGTGAGGATTTATTTTGATAACACTTTGGTTGATACCAAGGAAATCAAATTTTAATCGGGGGGTTATATGACGAAGGACAGCGGAGTTATTGTCAAAGGAATAGGCGGGTTTTACTATGTTAAAACCCAAAACGCGGTAATTGAATGCAGGGCTAAAGGCATATTTAGAAAAAATGAAATCACCCCCATGGTGGGGGACAGGGTTTTTGTAAACTTAAATTCTGACGGCACAGGCGTGGTGGCAGAAATACTGCCCCGCAAAAATTCATTAGTCCGGCCCGCAGTTTCCAACATCGACCAGCTTATAATTGTGGCGAGCGTGGTTGCGCCTGAGCCTGATTTGGCGCTGATTGACAAATTGTCGGTTATCGCAAAATATAAAGATATAGACTGCGCTTTAGTTATAAATAAAATTGATTTGGATAGTAATGAAGCCGATAAATTGGAAGGCATTTATAAGGGGATTTTCCCCGTAATTAAAGTAAGCGCGAAAGATAAAATAAACTTAGACCAGTTTAAAAAACTTTTGGATGGGAAAATTTCAACCTTGGCGGGGCTTTCGGGCGCAGGGAAGTCAAGCTTATTAAACGCGGTTTTTGGGGTTGAAATCCAAAAGACCGGGGAAGTGAGCAAAAAAATTGACAGGGGGCGGCATACCACCCGCCATGTTGAGCTTATACCCTTGGACGATAATACCTTCATGCTGGACACCCCGGGGTTTTCATCCTTGGACGTTTTAGATGTACCCTACAACGAAGTTTCAAAGTGCTTTGTTGAGTTTTCAAAGTATGAGGATTTGTGTTTCTTCAGGGGCTGTTCCCACACAAAGGAGCCAAAATGCGCGGTAAAACAGGCGCTGGAAGAAGGAAAAATCCAAAAATCCAGATACGATAACTATGTTGAAATATATGAAAAAGCAAAAGAAATAAAAGAATGGGAAAAGTAAGGGATGATAGAATGATTAAAATTTCCCCCTCAATACTGGCTGCTGACTTTAGAAAACTAGGCCAGCAGGTGGAAATGGTAGAACTGGCCGGGGCGGATATGCTCCATATAGATGTAATGGACGGGCATTTTGTGCCGAATATTACAATGGGGCCTGGGATTATTGAAAGCTTAAGGCCTTATTCCAATCTGCCCTTTGACGTGCATTTAATGGTGCAAGAGCCAGACAGGTTTGTAAAACCCTTTGTAAAAGCAGGGGCGGATATATTGACAGTTCATGTTGAGGCAAGCTGCCATATACACAGGACCATTTCCATAATTAAAGAATTCGGGATAAAGGCGGGAGTTGCATTAAATCCCGCGACAAGTGAGGATAGTTTAAAATACATACTTGACGATATTGACATGATTTTAGTCATGAGCGTAAACCCCGGGTTTGGCGGGCAAAAATTTATCCCCAAAACCTTGGAAAAACTAAGGCGCGTAAAAGAAATGGTGGGAGACAGGCCCATTGACATTGAGGTTGACGGAGGGATAAATTTGCACAATATCTATGACATCACAAAGGCGGGCGCAAATGTGATTGTGGCAGGCGTTGCGATTTTCCACGCAAATGACGTGCCTGATATGATAAAAAGCTTTAGGGAAAGTGCGGCCTTATGAAGCGGGCAGTTGTAATTTCGGCAGGAAGTATCAAGGATTACTCCTTTTACAAGGATAAAATCCGTGATGACGACTTCATAATCTGCGCCGACGGGGGATTGACGCACGCTAAAAATTTGAATTTAACCCCAAACTTAATCGTTGGGGATTTTGACTCCTTTTTGGGGGAAATCCCTAAAAATGTTGAAGTAATAAAGCTTGACTACGAAAAGGACTTTACCGACACCAATATTGCGGTGGATGAGGCCTTAAAAAGGGGATTTTTAAATATTTTGCTAATCGGCGCGGCAGGTACACGCCTTGACCACACCCTGGCAAATATTGAACTCCTAAAGCGGATTTGCGATTATGGGGGGCATGGCGAGATATTATGCGAAAAAAACCAGATTTTAATTTGCAAAGACCAGCTAAAAATCTACGGCAAGGGGGACACCGTATCCCTTTTGCCCATGACTGATGAAGTTTATGGCGTCACCCTTTGGGGCTTTAAATACCCGCTTTGTGATTATACCATGAAAAAAGGTACCCCCATCGGGGTGAGCAACGTGCTTTTGGAAGATGAGGGAGTCATAAAAATAAAAGCGGGACTTCTTTTAGTGATAAAATCAAAGGACTAAATCCGCATATGCGGATTTTTTATTTGCAAAAAATTTATGCAAAATTAAAAAACCCACTCAAACCAACCCCCAAAGCGGGTTTTTTTAACCATCGTTCAACCCCATGCTTTTCATTAAAACGCGCAAAAACGGTTTTAGGGGGGGTTTACCTTAAAATTTATTTTCTTTGTTACAAAGGGTTTGGCACAGCCAGACTCTTTTTTTATGTTTCTTTTATTTTTGTAACAAATAAAAGCCAAAATGAATACTATATAACACAAGGAGGCGAGCTTTGTGTTTTACGCGAGACGAAAGGCAATAGGGGTGATTGTTCTGTCATTTACGCTGGGGGCGTTTTTGGCGTTTTTTCTTCCCATATCCGTGCTTGCATTTATCGAAGGGGTGCTTTTAATAATACTTAGCTGGTGCTACTTTTGCGGATAATGCATTTACATATAAAATCTATTGAAACGGAGGTTATAGGATGAAGATAGTGGTTATAAAAATGCCAAAATTTTTGCGCGGGATTTTAAAAGCAATTTTTGGTATGAACAAATGATTGTACATATTAAAAAAACTCATTAAAAAAGGAAACAGGCGGGGCCTGTTTCCTTTTTGCGTTTATTTTTTCAAGTTAAACACAAAGGGCGCATGTTTTGGGGCAATGCTTGTAAGGCCGTCCCAAATAAATACCTTAATGGTTTCCAAATCATCGGCAAAACTTTCAATATAAACCTTGTTTTCTACATTTGCTTTTATGTCTAAATCCACTATTTTAATATTTACTAATTTATTTCCCTTGTAGCCTGCAACAATCACTTTGCACATTCCAAGGTCGCGTTCTGCGGTAAAGTTCAAGAATTTGTCAGTCTCAATCTTACTAAACTGTGAAAAAATGTTCAAATCACTGTTTATTTCAATTTCCCTTTCAGCGTTTGTATCGCCATCCCAACAAGCACTAAATTCATAACCTTCTTCCGCTTGAGCAATAATTCTTACGGTGGTACCTTCATAAACCTGAATACCGTCAACTAAAGGGTCAAGGTCTTGGACGTAAACGGAAACTGTCCCGCCTTCACTTTGCTCAATTTTTATTGTGTAAACAGGGATTGCGGCAAAGGTTGCTGAAATTGTGATATCGCCAGTTACAAGAATTTCACGCTCTGTTTGAGTATCGCCGTCCCACCAAGCGGCAAAGTTATAACCTGTTTCAACTTCAGCTTTAATTGTAACTTTTGTGCCGTGGTAAACCTGAATTCCATCAAGGTTGCTGTCCAAATCTTCAGCCTCAACAAAAACCGTTCCGCCTGTGTTTTGTGAAACTGTAATTGTGTAGGTATTCTTGCTAAATACCGCTGAAACATTTATGTCTTTATCCACGGTAATTTCTCTTTCAATAGCCGTTGCGTTATCCCACCAAGATGAGAAGGTGTAACCTTTCTGCGCTTGAGCTTTTATCTTAACCTTTGTGCCTTCATAAACTTGAATACCATCAAGTGCGCTGTCCAAATCTTCAGCCTCAGCAAAAACAGCCCCGCCTTCGGTTTGTGTAACTGTTATGGTATAAACGGGGATTGCGGTAAAGCTTGCGGAAAGAGTAATAGCACCATTTACAGTAAATGCTCTTTCGGTTTCGGTATTTCCATCCCACCAAGCGGAGAAGTAGTAGCCATTGTCAGGGATAGCTTTAACAGTAACCATTGTACCATAGTAAACTTGAATTCCATCACGACTGCCATCCAAATCCTGCGCTTCAACTGTGATTGTACCGCCCACAGGTTCTAATATTGTAATGGTGCGTATAATTCTTATAAATTCCGCGGATATATTTAGGTTGCCTAAAACCACAATTTCCCGTTCAATTGTAGTATCTTGGTCCCACCACATGGCAAATTCGTACCCTTCTTTAGGTTGGGCCCAGATTTTTATCTTTGTGCCGTCCAAAACCTGAATGCCGGGCATAACGGGGTCAATATCCCCGGCGTTAGTGTAAATTGTGCCAAAATCATTTTGTGAAATTTCCACGGTAAAGATTTCTATTCCTTCAATTACCACGTCCTTTTTAGGCATGGTAAATGAACGGTTTACAATTTCCACATCAGTGGATGTATAAACAAATCCCTCTTCCAAGGTAAAGGTGCTTCCCACAGAAACATAATTTTCAAATGTCTGGTCTTTAAATTTTATTGTAACCTTCCTAACGGCAGGATCCGTGTCTTTCGCAAGTACGGGACAGTTTTCGCCCTGTGCGAAAATATCCGAAAATTCCCCAGTCGGTGTAAATGTTTCACCGTCATAAACCTGATTTAACTTGTAAACCAATTTGCCATTTGTTAAATCCAAAGTCTTAAATTCCCCGCAGTCTGAAAGCTGTCCGTCACCTTCATAAATTGGGGAAATATCGGAATTTTTGTCCCCTTCTTTTACAAAGCCTGATGACACAACTTTTCCGTTTGCAATACTAGCCACAAGAGCGCCAACTTTACCGTCCTGTACATTTAAAAATTCCCCGCCGAAGTGGGAGTTTATTATTGTTCCGCCGTCTAATTGTGCCACAAGCCCGCCTGCATAAGATTCAATATCCAATGTAATAGTTCCGCCGGCGAAGCAATTTTTAATGGTGTCATTTTGCGAAATTACAACTAATCCAGCGGCATAACCTTTTTTAAATAAAGGCACTTTATTTCTACACGTTAAATTACCATAGTACAGGCAGTTTTCGATTATAGTGCCCTCACTTAATCTGACAATTCCTCCCGCATTTAAAGCTTCAATATCACACAACACTTCAGAATTTAAAATTTTAGCATTATATGCATATCCCGCAATTCCCCCTACGTAATAATCGGGCGCGTTGATTTTTCCCAAAACTTTTGCGTTTTTGATTTCTGAGTCAGAAACATTTGCTAACATACCGCTTATTCCACTAAACTCAATAACGGTGTCAGCTTTTATATCCACATCAGCCAAAACATTTTCAATTGTCCCGTTTGTAAAGTTATAAGCAATTCCCGTAATAAAACTGCTTACATTTGAATCTGCAAAAAGTTTTGTCTGACAGTTTGAAATTAAAGTATTATTAGCCATGTAAGTTATACCGCTCACATTTACATTATCGCCTTGTGTGTAAATTTCAGTGTAGCAATTTATAATTTTAGAATTCTGTGTAAACCTGGAAATTCCAACGCAAAAGTATGACGTTTCAATATTTGTATCAGCGGCAAATACTGTGCAGTTTATTATTTCACTGCTGGTTATTTCATGGGCTATACCGCCAAAACCTAAAATATTGCCGGTGATATTCAAAATAACATTGCAGTCTGTAATCTTGCTGTTATTAACAGTATCCGCTACGCAATAAGCATAATTGCCAGAGTAGTCAGTGCCATATGTTGTTTCAAAACCGCAATTTACAATTTCACTGCCATAAACTTCATCAATAAAACAACCTGCCACACTGACATCTGTTTTAAAATTCAAATTCTTGATTTTTCCGCCCTCAATACGGCTAAACAACCCGTTGGAGGCGCCTTCTTTTATGGTAATTGTATGGGTATCCCCGTCAAATGTGCCTTTGAAAGCGTTTCCTATGCTTGAGAATAATTCGTCAATATAAATATCTAAATCATTGGAAAGCCTTATAAATTCATCCTCAAAGGAAACATAGCCGTTTACTTTTTCATCATATACATCCCCGTTTACAAGGGCAATAAAGCCTAAAAAGCCGGCATAGCTGTCAATTATATAGGGTTTTTCCTCACTCTTGCCAGTATCTGTGTCTTTAAAATCCTCATACCAAGATACGTCAATGCGGGGGTCTAACTCAAATACCGCTAAAATATCTACATCATCTTCAACAACAAATTCATATTCTTTGTCATAGGACAAAATATTTCCCGCATTGTCACTCCAGTATAAGAAATTGTATTTCCTATTTGGTTGGGCAGTTAATTTGACAGTTTCGCCCTTTTCAATTTTGCCGTCTGAAACATTTGCCAAGATTGTTACCGTGCCGTATTTTTCTTTGTTTGGTCTTACATCAATATTTCTGATAGCAAAACCGTTTAATAAAATATCAGAGGCGGGCATAATAAATTTGTTGTCAGAAATCTCCACATCATGGCTTTCATATCTGTAAAACGGGATGTCGTAGGAAGATAAATCCACTGTTTGATTTGCGTTTTCATATTTATAAAATTCTTCCCCGCTTATAAAATCCTTTATAGTAACTTTTCTTGCGGGATTTCCCCATGCAAAGACAGGATGATTTTCCCCTTTTGCCCAAATGTCGGAAAGACCAATCTGATTATCATTTTCATCATAAACATGATTTAGCTTATATGAAATCTCGCCGTTTTGCACCGCTTCAGGCAATAGGTTTTCCCATCTTGGTGCAGGGTTTCCTTGATAAATGGGGGAAATGCCGTCATTTACCTCATCATTTTTAACATAGGTTGAATTCACAACACTGCCGTTGTTTTCCAAAACCAAGCCCGCTGCATTGTTATCTGACAAGCAAATGAATTTTCCGCCAAAGTGGGAGTTTGTGATTTTTGTGCCGGTTAAATTTAATGCAAGCCCCCCGCCGCTTGTATTTTCCTCTAATGTAAGAGTGCCTCCTGTAAAGCAGTTTTTAATGAGGTCGTTTTCAGAATGTACAACCAATCCCGCTCCAAGCCCGGGCTTATTGAAAAAGGTATTGTATTTTGTCGTTATATCTCCATAGTATAGGCAGTTTTCAATAATGCTGCCTTTGCTTTCGCTGACAATTCCTGCGGGATACATGGCAATAATGCCGCAATACACTTCAGAATTTGATATTTTAACATCTCCCTCTGCTTTGCCCGCAATTCCCCCTGCGCTGTAATCGGGGGTATCGAATTTGCCAAAAACTTTTGCGTTTTTAATTTCTGAGTTGGAAATTATTGCCGAAATCCCGCCTAAGAATTCAGGTGTGTTTTTTTCATATAATGTTATATCAACTTCAGCGGTAACATTTTCAATTACACCATTTCTAAAAATATTGCTAATGCCTGATGAATAAATACCGCCAGCTGCGAATACAAAAATCTTTGTACTGCAGCCTGAAATCAAAGTATTATTTGCACTGTTTGTTATGCCGGATACGTTCGAACTATCGCCTTGTATATTTATTTCAGTATAACAATTTAAAATTTTAGAGTCAGATGCCGTGCAGGAAATTCCGCCGCTTTCAGATACATAAGACTTTGTTACATTTGCAAAAACTTTGCAGTTTATTATTTCACTTTCCTCTATGTTTTCAGCAATACCACCAAAATCATAACAACCCCAATAAATATTCAAAACCACATTGCAATCTATGATTTTGCTTTTTTCAACTTCCCCCGCTATGCCAAAAATACGGAAGTACGCCCCAACATCATTATCATAAATTGTGGATTCAAAATTACAATTTATAATTTCACTGTCAGAAACCTTGTTAAAAAATCCAGCGCCTAAAGGTAAATCCGATTTGTAATTCAAATTTTTAATTTTTGCGCCATTTAAACTACTAAAGCGGGAAAATCCGGTTTTAAAATAAATTGTGTGGTTATCCCCGTCAATATTTCCTTCAAAATCCCTTTCAATTTGCCAAAGGGTATTATCATAATATTCATAATCATGATCAAACACAATATCATTTGCAATCTTAATATATTGATTTTTAAATGAAACAGCCCCGCTGACATTTTCATCACAAATATAGCCATTTACAAGGGCGCAAAGCCCAAAAATGTCGGAAACGCTGTCAATTATATAAGGATTATCCTCGCTCTTTCCGGTATCTGTGTCTTTAAAATCCACATACCATGATATGTCAACGCGCCTGTCTAATTGAAATACCGCGTAAGCATTGATATCATCTATAACTGTGAATGAATAGTCCCTATCATATGATAAAATATTCCCATCAGTATCGCACCAGTATAAAAATTCATAACTAAAATTTGGATGTGCATTTAGATTTACTATTTCACCCACAAAAACTTTTCCATTTGAATAATCCCCCGAGAGAGCATGTACAAAGCCCCAGTTTTCATTATTCGACCCAAAATTTATGTCCCTCAAATTTTCAAGATATATCGCTACATTTGCTTTTGGCATTGTAAATTTATTGTCTGTTATTTCCACGTCTTTGCTTGCGAACTTTCCGTCAATGCCCAGGGAAGAAATGTCAACAAGGGAATTTGCCTTTATGTATCTGTAATATACGGAATTCCTTGTGTATATGGACAATTTCCTGACAGGGTTTTCATTTGCGTATTCAGGATAAATTTCCCCTTGTGTCCAAATGTCTGTCAATGAAACAAATTCGCCCGAAACATTATAGACATTGTTTAAATAGTAAGCGATTTCACCGCTGCTAAAGGCGGAAGGCAGGATACTTTTGCTGTTTGTCAATGTAATTGATTCGCCTGTTCCCACAGGGTTTACCAAATTATTGACAGTATTATCCTTAGAGTAATAGGAATTTATAATTTTAGAATACGGCTTATTATTTTCGCCGATAAATCCGCCCCCGTTTGTTCCGGTAATCATCCCGCAGTAGTGTGAATTTAAAATCGTAACGCCATCAGCATATCCAACCAACCCCCCGCAGGTATTTGCCTGGAGTGTTACTGAACTTATGGAGTTTAAAATTTCTACATTGTTTTGTCCCGCGGAAGCTCTTCCTATTAACCCCCCTGCAATACTAGCGCCTTGTATAACGCCCTCCGCTTTTGCGTTTTCTATTTTTGTATTAATAGCTTCCCCAACAATTCCACCGGCATATTGAACGTCTTTAGTTACTCCTAAAATGGAGGAGACCTTTTCAAGGGTTGAATTGGAAGAATACCCAACAATCCCTCCAATTGTACCTTGTGGGAAGGCAGTACTTCCATCTATCATTAAAACTGCGCTGGAATTTAAAATGCTTGAATTTTCGCTGTATGCGGCAATACCGCCAATTGATCCCGCGGTTGTTATTCCGACAATTAAAGTAGCGCTGGAGTCAGAAATTGTTCCGTTTTCTAATCTTGCCGCAATTGCCCCTGCATTGATATTATCATCTTCACTGACTACAACAGCTTCCACGTTCAAATTTTTGATTGTGCCACAGACTATCCCGAAAACGCCTTTAAATTCAGATATACCGTCAAATGTGACATTTTTTATAGTTTTGTTGTTCCCGTCAAAGGTACCCGCAAATTTCGAGCTGTCATTTATCCCAATGGGGGTCCAAATGTAGTCCGTCAAATCTATGTCATTTTCAAGTCTTATGAATTTGCCTGAAAAATCAACTGCCTGGGTATATCCGGTAGCTGTGCCGTTTACTAAATACATAAGGCCTTTAAAATCGTATTTGTCGCGGATTAAATACGGGAATTCTTTGCTTTCACCCCTATATTCGCCGGGGTTTTCAAACCATGAAATATCGTAATAGGATTTATCAAAAAATACGCAAACTATATTGATTTCCTCATCCCCAACAGTAAATTCATAAACTTCGTCAAAGGATAAAATGTTTCCGGCCTCGTCAGTCCATGCGTAAAATTCACAGCCCGGATTAGGTGTTGCGGATAGAACAATTTTTTCCCCTTTTTTTGCTATGTTTGCGAATAAGTTGCCTTCGAGTATATTAAAAAAGCCGTAAAAACCATTGAGCCTGATATTAACAATTTGAGCGTCATAAACTGAAACATTCTTTAAATATGCCCTGTCCTCATATTGTGAATTTGATGAATTCTTCGCATATTCCCATCTTACTTTATGCTCACCTTTAGGGATTTCAATGGTAAAATTTACCCAGTTAATAGCGCCTGAAATCTGGCCTTTATCTGTATCATCCAAATAAAATTTAAATATGTCTTTTAAGTTTTCGCTTGATACCTTCCAGCTAAAAGTAAAACCTTCGGGCCTGTCAGGGTGGTTTCAATATAGGATACAGAATTGTCAACGCCCTCGTTTGAGGAATATACATACCCGTTTGTTTTGTCAACTTTAAACGGATAGCCGTTTCCTGTTTTGTAGTTTAGATTTCCCCCCAAAACTTCATCCAATGTGCCCTCGGTAAAGTAAGCCAAAATGGTAGTATGCCCATTTACAGCAAAATATCTTTCAATGCTTGGGGAATTATCCCACCATTTTAGGAAGCTGTAATCCTCATTAGGCAAAGCGCGGATAAAGATTTCACTTCCTTTAAAAATCTGAAGCCCGGGAAGTTCCGGGTCCGCGTCTTGTGCCGTAATTTCAATTTGACCGTTTTCCGTGTTTTCCATGGAAATTGTGCATAAATGGTCAACATAAATATCCGTAATCTAAAATTGTAACGGAATTGCACAAAACGCTTGAGGTAGAAGTGTCATTTATTGAAATTTTAAAGTGGGTATCGGACACAGTGGGCTCAAATGTTAAAACTGTACCGTACTCTAACTGGATTCCGTCCTTTAAACTGTCCAAATCAGAAATATCTTCAAGAATGGTATAATCGCTGCCAACAATATTTACCGTATAGTATGTAGCTTCATAATGATACCCACCGCTCACGCTGTCATCATACCAAGATGTGTCCGCGGGGCTATCCCAAACACTAACAGGTGATGATGCCATAACGGCTGGCAACTGCAACATGATTACGCAAAAAACAACAAATACGGACAAAATTCTCCTATTATCCATACACTTGTCGCGGCAAAAAAGCCGCTTTGCCTCCTTTTTACAAAAATTAGAAAAAATTAACAATGATGAGAATAATAAAACAGACCAAAAAACAAAGTGTTTGGGTAATAGCCTTAAAGAAAATAAAGCAAAATCATGATGTTAAAAATTTGGAGGAACATAATAATATGTACAATTATATCTTTAATTAGCCAAAAAATCAATAAAATTTTGGATTTTGCCCCAAAATAGGGAAAAGTTTATTTTTGGCTTTTATAAATAAACAAAAAAAGCGCCGGGAAAATTGGCGCTTTGAGCGTGTTTGCCGGAATGCACAAAAACCCGGGATTTAGGGCTTTGGTTTGAAAAATGCTTTTATACCCGTCCCGCAAGCCCATGCAAAATTTTCGGGGCACTTGTTACCGCGGGGCTTTTCGAAAGCGACTTTGCCATTGATTTTTCAAAGCTTCAAATGTGCAATTTATCTGCAATTTAAATGCGCCGCATAAAGCGGCGCGTTGTATATAGCAAGGAGTTTAATATTAGATTATAAAACCATAAGCCTGAGATTACTGTTTTATTTCTAAATTTTTCCCGTCGCTTGAGGCTATGATTTCCCCGTCTTTTGTCTGGTATATTTTGCTTTTATATTTTCTTAAAACCGCCAAAGTCTTATCATCCGCCGGGTTTTTATCGCTGTCGCAAATCACGCTGTATTTAGGCAAAATGCCCTTTATTAAATTTTCCGTTTCATTGTTAAAACGCCCGTGATGGGGAACTTTCAAAAAATCATACTTGTTATTTCCAAATTTATCCAAAATTTCCCTTATCCTTTCTTCTTCCGCGTCACCGGCAAATAGGAAACTGTTATTGCCATGGACAATGGAGATTGCCAGGGAAAAGTCATTGTCCCCTTCTTTGTAGACCTTTTTTTGCGGGGGGAAGATGGTAAAGGAAACATCATCCAATGAAATTTCCAATGTATCATCAATCGCCTGCGGGGTTATGTTTTTATCCATGCATGCTGTCATAAAATTTTTATATTCTTTATTTGAGCCAATATAGTTTGGGACAATGATATTTTTTACCTCAATATTTTCAATAACTTCCTTTGCGCCCCCCACATGGTCCTTGTCAAAATGGGTTATAAAAAGATAGTCCACTGAATTTATCCCTTTATCTATTAAATGCTCTATAACTTCATCCCCGTCATCCTTTTCGCCGCAGTCAATGAGTGCGGCGTGGTTTTTAGTTTTTAAAACAATAGCGTCCGCTTGCCCGTTTTTTAAAATGGTAAAGCTGAATATGTTTTTGCTCAAATCCAGGCTTTCATCTATTTTTTTATTCCCGCCTGCCTGGCATGAGCAAAGCATTAAACCTAAAAGAAGCACAATTAATTTTTTCATTTAAAAACCCCCAATAATAAATAATACAAGGGATTAACTACATATAATTATACAATTTTATCAGCAAAAAATCAAAAAGATAATTTTAAAACGGGCATTTCCCTTACTTTTTTATACTATAAACAAAAAAGCGGCAATACAAATGTATCGCCGCATTTTTTATCGTATCACTTGTTTTTACTCTGTATCTTTTCTTCAATCATCATGTCCTTGACTTTCATAAGCCTTGTGGTGTTGCTTCTTTCGTTTTCGTCAAGCTTCATGGTGATGTATTTTATGGTTTCTTCGTGAGAGGGGATTAAAACGTGCTCAAGCGCGTTAACCCTTCTTCGTGTCTTTTCAATTTCCGCGGCCATTAATTGGCAGGATTTTTCAACTTCCGCAAGGCGTAAAAGTTTTGGCATAATATCAGAAAGCGCCTTCACCGCGTCGTCCAAATCCCCGGAAGTTTGGGCAAAGCCATAGGAATAAATGTCGTTTTCATCCGGGGTTTTAAATTTCACGTCAAACACAGGGATATTTACGCTCATCACGTTCTTTTTTTGAACTTCAAGGCTCATGCGCTGTTTTGGAAGCATTAAGGCCACATCAGCGATTTCGTTTTCCATAACGGATTTTGCGATTGCCATGTGCTTGTTAGCCTCAATTATCGCTTCCTCAACTTCTTTTCTTAACGCCTTGTTTTCCCGCACCAGCTCCAAAAACTGCCGCATAAGCTCATCCCGCTTGTCTTTTAAAAGCTTATGCCCGCGGCGGGCGGTAACAAGCCTCCGCTTTAAGTTAGTAAGCTCCATTCTAGTGGGGTTTACACGCATTAATGCCATACATCCCACCTCACTTCTTTTCGTAGTATTTGTCTAAATATTCATCCCTGATTCTCTTAAGTTCGGATCTAGGCAATATTCTTAAAAGTTCCCAGCCAATTTCCAAGGTTTCCTCGATATCGCGGTTTGTGTTATATCCTTGGGAAACATATTTATTTTCAAACTCTTCCGCAAATTTTGCGTAAAGCTTATCCATATCCGTTAGCGCCGCTTCGCCCAAAATAATCATAAGTTCCCTTGCGTCTTTCCCGCGGGCGTATGCTGAAAAGAGCTGGTTTAAAACGTCGGAGTGGTCCTCCCTGGTTTTACCTTTGCCGATACCCTTGTCCTTTAACCTCGATAGGGAAGGGAGCACGTCAATGGGTGGCTGGACATTTTTCCTGAATAGCTCGCGGCTTAAGATAATCTGGCCTTCCGTAATATACCCTGTAAGGTCAGGGATTGGGTGGGTCTTGTCGTCTTCAGGCATGGACAAAATCGGGATTAGGGTAATGCTTCCCGTTTTTCCTTTTTGCCTTCCCGCCCGTTCATATATGGAAGCAAGGTCGGTATACATGTATCCGGGATACCCGCGCCTTCCCGGCACTTCTTTTCTTGCCGCGGAAACTTCCCTTAAAGCGTCGGCGTAGTTTGTAATATCCGTTAAAATTACCAATACATGCATTCCCTTGTCAAAAGCCAGATATTCAGCAGCGGTTAGCGCCATACGGGGGGTAGAAATCCTTTCAATCGCCGGGTCGTTTGCAAGGTTTATAAATAAAACCGTCCTGTCGATTGCGCCCGTTTCCTTAAAGGATTCAATAAAGAAGTTTGCTTCTTCGAAAGTGATACCCATTGCGCCAAACACTACCGCAAACTGTTCGTCTTTCCCCAAAACTTTCGCCTGACGGGCAATCTGCGCGGTCAATTGGGCATGGGGAAGACCGCTTGCCGAAAAGATGGGAAGCTTTTGGCCCCTGACTAAGGTGTTTAGCCCGTCAATCGCGCTAATCCCCGTTTGGATAAATTCCTGGGGATAGCTTCTTGCCACCGGGTTCATGGGTGAGCCGTTTATATCCATCCTCTTTTCAGGGATAATTTCAGGCCCGTCGTCAATGGGGCGGCCAAGACCGTCAAAAATGCGGCCTAACATATCCATGGAAACCCCAAGTTCCATTTGCTTTCCGGTAAACCTAACCTTGCTGTTTGACAAATTTATACCTTGGCTTGATTCAAAAAGCTGAACCAGCGCATTCGTGCCGTCAACTTCCAAAACCCTGCACTTTCTGGTTTCCCCGTTTTCCAGCTCGATTTCGCCAAGTTCCTGGTATTTAACACCCTCCACATCTCTGATGAGCATAAGAGGACCCGCAACTTCTTGTATTGTTCTATATTCCTTTGGCATTAAAAGTCCTCCTTCTTAAGGGTTTGTTGAATTTCAAAGTCAAGCTGAGAAAGTATCTGCTCAAATTCGGAATCAATGTCCGATTCTTTCACATATTTAAACCTGCCGATTCGCTCACGTACTTCGAGCCTGATTAAAACCTCAATGTCTGCGCCGTTTTGTAGGGCTTCATTTGCCTTGTCATAAAATGCCAGCACCAAAGACATCATCAAATGCTGCTTCTTTAATGAGGTGTAAGTGTCAACCTCATGGAAAGCAAGCTGGTGCAAAAAGTCCTCCCTGATTGAGCGCGCCGCTTCCATCTTTAGCCTGTCGGGTGCGGATAGCGCGTCCATGCCGACAAGTTTTACGATTTCTTCCAAAGACGCCTCATCATTTAACAGCGCAATAATCCTGCTTCGTAGTTCCGACCAGTCAGATGCAATATTTTTATTAAACCATGGGTTTAGTGTATCAACATAAAGGGAATAGCTTGTAAGCCAGTTAATAGCGGGGAAATGACGCTTGTACGCAAGGTTTGCGTCCAATCCCCAGAATACTTTAACAATCCGCAGTGTTGCCTGTGAAACAGGCTCGGATATGTCGCCGCCAGGGGGTGATACCGCGCCGATAACGGACAGTGTCCCAACCCTTCCTTCCTTACCTAACGCCACAATTTTGCCCGCCCTTTCATAAAACTGCGCAAGGCGGCTTGCCAAGTACGCGGGATATCCTTCTTCGCCGGGCATTTCTTCAAGGCGGCCGCTCATTTCGCGCAAGGCCTCAGCCCAGCGGGAAGTGGAGTCCGCCATAAGCGCCACGGAATAGCCCATGTCGCGGAAGTATTCCGCTATGGTAATACCCGTGTAAATTGACGCCTCACGTGCCGCAACGGGCATGTCGGAAGTGTTTGCAATCAAAACCGTTCTTTGCATCAAGCTCTTGCCGGTTTTCGGGTCCACAAGCTCTGGAAACTCATTCAAAACGTCGGTCATTTCGTTTCCGCGTTCGCCGCAGCCGATATAGACCACAATGTCTGCCTCAGCCCATTTTGCGAGCTGGTGCTGGGTTACGGTTTTACCGCTTCCAAAAGGCCCAGGGATTGCCGCAACCCCGCCTTTTGCAATAGGGAAGAGGGAGTCAATAACCCTTTGCCCTGTAACCAGCGGCTCGGTTGGCGGTAGTTTTTTAGCATAGGGCCTGCCTCTTCTGACAGGCCACTTTTGCATTAAGGTAAGGTTGTGTTCCTTTGTCCCGTCATTTACAACACAAACAGTTTCTAAAACAGTAAATTCCCCTTCTTTTATGTCGGCAACTTTTCCTGAAACGCCGTGGGAAACCATGATTTTGTGAAGCACAACTTCAGTTTCCTGCACGGTGCCGATAACATCGCCGGAAGTTACCTCATCGCCCACCTTTACTGCTGGCACGAACTTCCACTTTTTCTCTCTATTTAAAGCGGGAACCTCAACGCCTCTTTTTAGGTTATTCCCGGTTTTTTGCATGATTTCCTCAAGGGGCCTTTGAATACCGTCAAATATGCTTGCAATAAGCCCCGGCCCTAGTTCCACGCTCAAAGGCACGCCCATGGACTCAACTTCTTCGCCGCAGCCTAGCCCTGCTGTTTCTTCATAAACCTGGATTGACGCTTCATCCCCGTGCATTTCAATGATTTCGCCAATAAGACGCTGGCTTGATACCCTGACCACGTCAAACATATTGGCGTCCCTCATGCCTGAAGCTACAACCAGCGGGCCGGAAACTTTTATAATCGTCCCTTTGCTCATTTTTATCGCCTCGTTTCTATTTTAATTATCCGAAATAATATCGGAACCAACAGCCTGTTCCACGCTCTTTTTGACATAAAGCATACCCTTTCCGGTATTGTTTTTAATACCGGGGATTAGAATAATTGACGGAAGGATTTGCCTTTGGTATTTTTTAATCTCACTTTCGATTTTATCCGCCAAACCCTCGGTAATGTAAATTACCGCGTAATTGTTCTCCGCAAGCTGCCTTAGTGTTTTTTCAGCTTCTTTTGCGTCGTCGACAGGGTATATATCAAGCCCGATGGAAGCAAAACCGAAAATGCTGTCATAATCGCCCATTACCGCGATATTATACATATAGCCTCCTCAATTTTTCACGAATTGCGTCAGGGTCAAGCTTGTTTTGAACCCCCGACAAAACAATTCTCAAATTTTTAATTTCCGCTTCTTTATATAAAAGATACGCCACAATTGGCTCAGGTCCCATGAAAATGAATTTAGCCGCTTCAAGCTTTTCAAGGCAGTAGTTGTCACACCACTTTTCAAAATTTGACATTGAAACCTCAAAAGCCTGAGCCGCGCCGGAAAATTTGCTTTCCCGGATATAGCTTAAAAACTGGGAAAGCCCCGCAAGGGAGTTTTTGATAAGCTCCTCTTTTGTAAATGTGGGGCTGTCAATTAGCGCCCGGTTTAAAAAGTCCATGTTTTTTCCTAGTTTTGTGCATCTTAAGGCAATCTTTAAATTTGTAAGGTCACAAATGTCAAAAATGAGAGATTTTACAAAATCATTTTCAATTTCGTTTGCCTTATTTAGCATAAAACAAAACATGTATGAATCAATTAAAACGTCAACAAGCTGCCCGTCCATTGTCCTGATTAGTAGGTCGTATGCCTCATGGGCGCATTCTTGCAACTCTTTAGGCAGCAAGTCAAAGTTTTTATTCTGCACCCCTTCTTTTATTTTAAACGGGTCAAAAACCGAAGGGGAAAGGAAGTATTTTTCAGGCTCAATTTTTGTAACGCTTGACTTTATGCAAGCTTTTAAATTGTGAAAATCATTTTTTATGATAAATGGATAAAAGATTGTTTCATCGGGAGCTATTTCTTTTATGTACTCCCACACTTTACCCATTTCATCCTTTAAAAGCCCGCCCTCGTCATTTTCCGAAAACCCCCGGGCTTTTAAGCTTGTTAGCGCGTCTTCATATGACTTTGCCATAAGCAGCTGTTCCATGTCGGCAAAACTCAAAAGCTTTATTTCATTTGTCCTGACACTTGCAACCGCAAAGGCATAGGATTTTTGTTTCATATGACTATTCCTTTCTGCGTGCAATTTGAAGGTTAATTTGTCAATGAAGCTATCTTTTCATTTATTTTGTCACGCAACTCGTCAGCCATTTGTTTTATAATCGCAGAAATCGTGCAGTTTTCTTCAATGTTGTCATACTTTAGTATAAAGCCGCCCTCAATATCCCTGCTTTCATCCGACAAAACCAGTCTTGCGCCGTTTGCCTTAATTTCGGCGTTTACCCTTGCGATAAAGTCAGAAGGCAGGCGGGAGAGGTCTTTTTTTGAAAAGATTATCTCGCCTTCACCCTTGTGGGCGTATTTTTTAGCAAGTTTTAGCAGGCGGTCAAAATACTCCTTGTCGCCCAAATTCAAAATCTTTTCTTTTGCGCCATTTATAATGGATTCAATTAAATTTGCACGCTCTTTTAATAATATATCCCGATACTCCATTTTAGAGGACGACTCCGCCATGCTTATTATGGATTTTGCGTTGTTTTGGGCGTTTTCAATTATTTCTTTTTCCTTTTTTTCCGCCTCAATTTCCGCTTCCAAAAAGATGGCGTCAGCCTCGCTTTTTGCGTCATCTAAAATTTTATTTGAAGTTTCAATTGCATCTTCTCTGATTTTGGCTATGATTTTTTCAATCCCGGTCATTTTTAATTCTCCCATCATGCTCTATTTTTTATTTTAGGATATTGATAACCAATAGGAATGAGCTGATGAAGGAAAGTAGCGCATAGAATTCAACAAGGGTTGCGGAAATAACCGCTTTAGAGGACTCATTTGGCTTTTTCGCCACAATGCTGACACCTGAAACTGCCACATTGCCCTGATAAATAGCCGAAAGCCATCCGCCAAAGGCAATGGGTAATGAAGCCAATAAAAAGCTTAGGCCTTCTATTGTGGAAATATTGGAGTTACCGCCTAAGATACCGATATTTAACATAATCATAACCCCAATAACCAAACCATAAAGCCCTTGTGTACCGGGAAGAAGTTGAAGGATTAGGAGTTTGCTGAATTTGCCCGGGTCGTCAATAACAACTGCCGCAGCAGCCTCGCTTGTTTTTCCAACCCCGATTGATGAACCGATACAGGGAAGTACCACCGCTAACGCTACTCCTAAGATTGCAAAAAATTGTCCCATTGTCATAAAGAATTCCATATTATTTTTCCTCCTTAAACTTGTAAAATTTTGTGTTTATTTTTAAAGGTTTAAAAGGCCTACCTCCGCCATCATAGAACTTGCTGAAAAATTCAACATATTGTAAACGGTTGCAGTGAACATAAGCGCCAAGGGCGTTTATGCTAAAGTTAATAGCGTGCCCGAATAAAAACACTAAAGCCAAAGTTATTCCGCCAGTAACCCCGCCGCCGGCAATGCTTCCAATGGTATTGATAACATTTCCGATTATGCCGGTAACCAAACCCAAAGCCATAAGTCGGCAGTAAGAAAGGACGTCGCTAAAATACCCTGTTATGGAATACAGGCTTCCAAGCCCGCCTAAAATCTTTCCAAAAATTGTGGGGCTTGACCTACCTTGCGTTAATACAAGCCCTAAAGCGCCTAAAAGCGCGATAATCAATCCCGCGCTTTGAAGCGCGTCAATTGATAAAACCAATTTTCCAACTAACAACAATATAATTCCTAAAAATACAACATACCAAAGCCCGATATCAAACAACGCTCCCAGTTTGTCGCCGTTTTTCCACAAAGCATAAAACTTTACGCCCAAACCCACAACAATGTGGATAAAACCTAATATCAAGCTTACGATAATTAAATCAAGGGGCTTTGATACAGGGTCAAACCAAAGGGGGGAAATCCCCACTTCATATTCGAAAAAGTTTTTGGAAACTACATTCACAATGTTTCCAAACCAGCTCCCGTACATTACGCCCCAGAATACGGTGGATAACCCGCAGAACAAAAACTTTTGAATGTTGCGCTTTAGGCTTTCCTCGGGCCTGAAGAACTTTAAAACAATGCTGCAGGCTATAACCATCAAAAGCCCGTACCCTGCGTCGGATAACATCATGCCGAAGAATAAGTAGTAAAAAAAGCTCATAACCGGGGTCGGGTCCACGTCACCTTTTCCCGGAAGGCTGTATGACTCGGTAATATCTTCAACCGGAGCCGCAAAAAGGTTATTCTTAAGGGCTACCGGCGCGTCCTCCTCGTCGGATACATTGTTTACGTCAATTGCCACCGTAAACTTTTTAATGAGTTCCCCAACCAAGGGGCCAACCTTGTCAACGGTTATATATCCTGAAATCATCAAGGTGTTTTTGGTGATTGCCAGATTGTTTAACGCATTATATTTTTCAATCTTCATTGATAAATAATCGGACAAAAACCTCAAATCATCGACAATTTCACCATAGGATAAGAGCTTTTCCCAAGCCTTGTTTTTCTCATCCAGAATTTTTTGCATTTGGTCTTCATAATCTTTTATCCTGTCTTCGGGTTTTTCGGAAAAAGTGTGTTCTGGGATACTAAAGCCAAGATTTCTAAGCCGCGCATACAAAGTATCCGCTAAAGAGTTATGGCACAAGATGAATACACAAGTTTGTTCTTTGGATTGGGAAATGATTTTTATATCAAAGAGATCTAAATTTTCATCCCCTAAATTTATGGCATACCGCAAAGACTCTTCGGTGTAAAACTCAGGAAGGCTTCCGATGAAGGCCTTTGTGGTTTTTGTGCCCTTGTATAAAAAGGGGACGTCTAAGCCTTTCCAGACCGATAGCAAATCTTTTTTCACACAAAGCTGGTTGTACTCATTTTGAAGGGTATCGACCTGCTTTTCCAAAAGAATAATTTCATACGCCCACTTTAGTGTTTCATCAACCTTGTCTGCCCTTTGCTTAAACTCATCCACTGACAATTCTTTCCTGCCGTATAAAGAAAGGGGGGGTTTAAGGTTGCATAAAGACATAACAATGGACAAAGCTTTATCCGCGACTTGCTTTTGCTTTTCAAACTGCCCGATGGCAGGGGAGGTATCTATAAAGGTAAAGCCGTCTTTTTCTTCCTGTTTTGAAATTTCCAAAACGCCGCGCCTTTGCAAAAGCTCGATGATTTTTTTGCCGTCTTTTAACAGCGCCACAATGTCAATGCGCTTCATTTCAAGTATAGCCATTACATCACTCCCTTATGGCCTATTTAACGCTTAATTTGGGATTATTAAGCCAATGGCAAAATCCACAAGGCGGTCTTTTTCTTTATTAACTTTACCTGCAAACTTTGAAGCCTCTTCCTTTGCTTTTTTCGCACTTTCGTCCAATATTTTTTGGGCCTCAAGTTTTGCGTTTTCAATTATTTTTTCCGCTTCCTTGTTTGCCTTGACGGTTTTTTCCTGGATTAATTTTTCGCACTCGGCCTTTTTTTGCTTTATCATTTCTTGCGCTTTGGTTTCCGCGTTTTTGATAATTTCCTGGGCTTCACCTTCGGCTTGTAACACCATATTGACCATATCGGATTGCATTTCCCGCGCCTCCAATCATATAAGAAAATAAAAATTAGATTTGTTAAAATTTGATCATTTTCATAAAAAAGATAAAAGCCGTTAAGGCATAAATCCCCCGGCTAAAATATCCTTATAAAGATGTTATATAATATACTTTCATAAAAGTCAATATAAGCATCTTTATATGTCGTCCCAGGTGAAAGTCCCGTCACCATAAACGGGTATTGTCTCACCTAAGTAGCGGGGTTTTGAGTGAAAAATCTCACACTGCAAAAAAGCCTTAACCCTTGCTAAAATTTCGCGGTATTTTTGCACTTTGCCTACGCTTGCGGTGTAATCTTTTGATTTAACACCATAGGCATTAAGCCCCAGTTTTCTTGCGATATATAAAGCCCTCGTCAGATGTTCCTCCTGGCTAACCACCACTATATTTTTTGCTAAAAATACGTCCCTTGCGCGGTAGAGCGAGTCGTAGGTGGAAAAACCCGCGTGGTCCATGAAAATGTCCTCTTTTTTAACGCCTTTATCCAAAAGAAAATCCCTCATGGGCTTTACTTCATTATAATATTTTTTTCCATGGTCGCCTGAAACTATTATTTTTGGAGCCTTGCCTTCCTTGTAGACCTCAAATCCTGTATTGAGCCTCCGCTCTAATGTAGTAGAAACCCTGTCCCCATAGACAATGGCCCCTAAAACCACCACCGCGTCGGACTCAGGAAGGTCCTCTAATTCAACTATGTACTTTTTTCCCACATTTATTACATATATATTAATACTAAAAACAAATGCGATAACAACCAAAAACAAGCTTAAAACCCAAACCATGATTTTTAAGCATTTCTTTAGCATTTCATCACCACTTTGTAGCAAATTATAACATATATGAAATGTTTTAGTCAATAATGCTTGTACAAAATGATGAAAAATGATATAATTAATTAATAAAAAATTGGAGGTATTTTTGTGAGGTACCGTTATTTTTTTGGGATAGCGCTGGTGGTCTTTGGCATATTATTGATTTTGGCAAATTTAGGGCTTATTTTACATAAAGATATTTGGAGCGTTTTTATTCCCTGCTTTTTGGTGGGGCTGGGTGTTAATATTGTAATCAGGAACACAAAGCTAAGAAGCAGCGGGTTTATGCTAATAATTATCGGGCTTATATTTTTAGCCGACGATTTGGAAATTGGGATAATAAAAAACACAAGCCCGTGGCAGCTTTTAATCCCGGCTTTAATAGTTTATATAGGGCTTAGGATTTTGTTAAACTATAATTATAAAACAAAAATTGAGGGTTTGACAAAACGGGATAAATTTAACATAAGCTGCATGTTTTCAACCAGGGAATATAAGTTTTCCACCTCAAGCCTTAAAGGCGGGAACGCCTTTAACCTTTTCAGCGCCCTTGTCATTAACCTAAAGGACACACAAATGGCCTCAGGCATATGCGCTATAAATGTGACCAACTTTTTTGGCGGGATAAAAATCATAGTGCCGGGCGGCTACAACGTGGAGTCCAGGGTATGGCAGTTTATGGGGGCTTGTGAAAACCAAGCCCACAGGGGAGAAAACGCAAAAACCATGATTGTTACAGGAAGCACGGTTTTTGGCGGGATGATAATAACATATGATGAATAAGCCCCCACCTTTTGGTGAGGGCTTTTTTTATACGTCATTCCGTTTTACTGACTGCTTTTTGGCGTTCCTTGTATTGTCTTTCACGTCTTGGGCTATTGTTGTCTGTCCGTTAGCTTTTGCTTTTCTAACCTCTTTTTTGTCAATTTGGCTGTCCTTGGGCATATTTATGCTCCTTTTTGTTTTTTTGAGGTGTTTTTGTGGTGTTTTAAAAAATTTATCAGGTTGTGTCTTTATCTCGGAGTCTGTTTAGGTTTTTTTGCGCCCCGTGGCATTCTGGTTTTTTGCTCCAGGGCTTGTGTTTTATTTATAGGGTTTATTCCGTCCTGCCTTGTGTTTAGGTTTTTTCCCACTTTAAACACCTCCGTTTATATTGTGCGAAAAAATAAAATCAATTATGCTGCCAAAATTAGAAAGAGGATGAAAAGCCCAAGAAAACCAAAAAATGCAAACAAATTCCCAACCAGTGTGGAAAAGCCGACAAGGGAAAGCGGGATGGACAAAAGGCAAAGTATCAGGGCGCTGGCTTTTTTTGGAATTTTTTTGGGGATAAAGCTAGAATTTAAAATGGCAAAGGAATCCCCCACAGCGGTTGTAAGCATTGCCGCGATAATTATAAAAAAGTAAATCCACTCAACATACGGGTTTAAAATCTGCGAAATCCTAAGAAGGGGTATTTGAAAACCATGTGCTTCGGGGAACAGGTACAATGACAAATTAATTAAAAAAAGCATAATAAAAATAATGCCGCCCCCAAACGCCCCTGCGCGAATTGCGGTTTTTTTGCCGGATATGTATCCTTTAAGCGGCGCCATGATTGGGACTAGGCCTAAACAGTTATAGCTTATGTATAAAAGGGCAGAAAAAGTCTCCCTGGCAACGGGGATATGGATATTAGAAAAAACTTCGGCGCTTTTTGTGGCAATTGAGTAAATTGCCAAAAGAGTAATTCCCACAATCATAAACGGCGTAAGGAGTTTATTTACCATAATCAATCCTTCCGCGCCGAAACATAAAAAGAAATAGGTCAAAACCATCATTATAAATACCCCCGCCCAGTAGGGGAAGTTAAACTTTTGATTAAAAATAGCGCCGCTTCCTGAAAACATAATGCAAACTGTGGACATCATAAATATATAGGTTAAAATCTCAACTGCCGCGGCAATTTTACCTCCTACCACGCCTTCAAGGTATGTACGGTAGCTTCCGATATCTTTGTCATATATCTTATAAAGCGTGCAGGCCCCGATTAAGACAAATAAAATCCCTGCACAAATTGTGCCGTAAAAACTCATATCCCCAAAGCGGGTAAAAAATTTGTAAACCTCCTGCCCCGATGAAAAGCCCGCGCCAATTATGGTGCCCACATAAACAATTGCCAGCTTAAACTCGTTTTTGCCTATGATAACACCACCCCCTTTAAATATTCTTCATTAGTTTATGCGCCTGCGTCCCTTAAAATTACTTGACAAATTTTCGCTTTTTGATAGACTATAAAAGATAATTCATTTTTGGATATATTTTAAAACAATATAAACGGGTTTTTTAGGAGTGATTATATGCAAAATACGGAAAAAAGCATGGATAAAATAGTGGCGCTATGTAAAAACCGCGGCATTGTATATCAGGGTTCAGAAATTTATGGCGGGCTTGCCAACGCGTGGGACTACGGCCCGTTAGGGGTTGAGCTAAAAAACAACATCAAAAAAGCATGGTGGAAAAAATTCGTGCAGGAATGCCCATACAATGTGGGCCTTGATAGCGCGATTTTAATGAACCCCGAAACATGGGTGGCTTCAGGGCACGTGGGGGGCTTTAGCGACCCGCTGATGGACTGCAAAAGCTGCAAAGCCAGATACAGGGCGGACAAACTAATTGAGGAGTACCTTCATGAAAAAGGGGAAACTGTGGTTGTTGACGGTTGGTCAAATGAGCAGATGAAGGAGTTTATAAAAGAAAACGGCATAAGGTGCCCCAAATGCAATTCCAACGACTTTACCGACATCAGGAAATTCAACCTCATGTTTAAAACCTATCAGGGGGTAACCGAGGACTCAAAATCAGAAATTTATTTAAGGCCGGAAACCGCGCAAGGGATTTTTGTGAACTTTAAAAATATCCAAAGGACTTCAAGGAAAAAAATCCCCTTTGGCGTTGCTCAAATAGGGAAGAGCTTTAGAAACGAAATAACCCCCGGAAACTTCATTTTCAGGACCCGTGAGTTTGAGCAGATGGAACTTGAATTTTTCTGCAAGCCCGGCACCGACCTTGAATGGTTTAGCTACTGGAAGGAATTTTGCAAGAATTTCTTGCTTGATTTAGGCATAAAGGAAGAAAACTTGAAACTACGGGACCACTCTCCTGAAGAATTAAGCCACTATTCCAACGCCACAACGGATATAGAATTCTTGTTCCCCTTCGGTTGGGGCGAACTATGGGGCATTGCTGACAGGACCGACTTTGACTTGACACAGCACTCCAAACACTCAGGGGAAACCTTGGATTATTTGGACAGCGCGACAGGGGAAAGGTATATCCCATATGTAATTGAGCCCTCTTTAGGCGTTGACAGGGTAATGCTTGCCTTTTTGTGCGACGCCTATGACGAGGAAGAAGTGGAAGAAGGGGATACCCGCGTAGTGTTAAGGCTTCACCATGCCCTTGCCCCGATTAAAGTGGCTGTGCTTCCGCTATCTAAAAAACTTTCCGACGGCGCGTGGAAGGTTTATGAAATGTTAAGCAAGTACTATATGTGCGACTTCGACGAAACAGGAAGCATAGGAAAGAGGTACAGAAGGCAGGACGAAGTGGGAACCCCGTATTGCGTGACCTATGACTTTGACTCCGAAACCGACGCGACGGTAACTGTCCGCGACCGCGACACCATGGAACAGGTAAGGCTAAAGATTGAAGACCTAAAAGGCTATTTTGAAGAAAAATTTGAATATTAATAAATTTTATAATATTGATAATACTATATAGGACGAAAAACTCGTCCTATATTTTTTTATATGGGGTGATGAAAATAGACAGGGAAAGGCTGATTGCCGAAGTAAAAAGGGAATACCAAAGACTTTATGAGGCGGAAACAAAAGACTCGTTTATAGACTTAACCAGCGGCATATCACCCGACGCGTACTACGAAAATTTGTTGGACAATGTGGTAAAAATGATTGAGCAGGGCTATTTTGACGGCTACAAATCAGGAAAACAAGTGGTGGAAGCCGTTGCCAACGGAAGGATAAGATAACGTCCGCCGTATGGCTGTGAAATCAAAATTTTCTTTAAACGTGTTGAATTTTTCAGCACGTTTTTTATTGTTTGAAAATCCGTCATGGCAATAAAAAAGCCGTGTTTTTTCAAAAACACGGCTTTTTAAATTTATTAACCGTTTATTTGCATATTTATTGCTTTTATAAATTCTTCTTTTGAATTCGGAATTGATGTTATAAAACCGCGGGATGTATCGCTTACAAAACAGAACATATAAATGGGTTCTTCTGTAAAACCGGCGCTTTTTTCCAATGTAAATATTCTTAACTTGTCATTTTCATAAGTTATTCCAATGTATGTACTAATAGCCGTCCAATTTGTGTCTTTAAGCTTTACTATGGCAACGGGCGTGCCATTGTCCAGCTTTTCAATGGAAACATCTTCAATATGTTCATCCCCCAATGGATACATTGGCCGCCTGTTTAGGGCAAATTCCATTAATTTATTCTCATCAGATATATCGGTTATTTCACCGTTTAACACAGCATCATGAACAATAACGTTTAACGTGGCATACTCCCATATTGATAAAATAGTTGCTTTCATCATGTCAATATTATTTGTTTTTAAATACTCAATGATTTTATTTCCATAAATCTGATATAAAATTTCGGGTAAAATTTTTTGCTCAAATAGATATCTTGCTTCAAACTGAATTTCAGCTATCCTATCATCGCTATAGCCGTATAATAAACCGTTTTGAGGGTTTCTTGCCTTTTTGTTTGTTGTAACATTATTTTCCGCTTTAATTTCCGCTTTATTTTCCTCTTTTGTTATGATAACTGATCTTGTACTTTCAACCCAATCCACCTGACAGTTAAAACTTTCTGCCACCGCCCTCACGGGAACAAGGGTCCTGTCATTGTAAATCATAGGCGGGACATCCAAAGTGACTTATTTATCATTTACAATAATCTCAGGGTTTCCAATCTGCATTATGATAACAATATCACCTAAACTTGCGGTGATTGTTTTGGAACTGTCCTCCCAATCAACAGTTGACCCAAAGGCCTCAAAAATTTTGCGCATTGGAACTAAAGTCCTCCCGCCCTCAATAATAGGGGGGACGTCAAAAGCCAGCTTTTCACCGTTTAATATCACTTTTATTTCGCCGTTATCCGCTTCATCTTCCTGCGCGTTTGCCTCAAGTAGCTCAATCGTGTTTTCAACCTGTTTCACTCCAAAACCAAGCGCTTCACAGAAAGTTTTAAGGGGGAAGTAAATATCATTGTTTTTTTCTAATATTTCTTTTTCTAAATCATAGCTTGTGAGTTTCACAAATAACGCATTAGGTCCTGGAATGTCGCTTACAGCATATGATTTGCTTCCAATAAAAACCGTAAGCGCTTTTTCCTTAACATAAAAAATCATACCTTTTTGCCCTGGCCCGATTAGTTCCTGATATGACCCTCCCAAAGCCGTTACAGTGGCTTTTAAGGGAATCATTATTTCTCCGTCTTCTACCTCAGGATAAGCGCCGTCATAATTAATTTTGCTGCCATTGTAGGAAATGGATATTCCGCTGTCCGCAAAAACAAAAGTGTGGGATAACAATAAAACAAAAACGACTAATAAGGTTAAAGTTTTTTTTCATTTAAATTCCTCCATTTAAATTAATAAAAAAAGGAAAAACTAAAAACAATATGTAGTGTTACATAAAATAACAATATTAGTATAATATAATAATTGAGTCATGTATATAGACTTTTTTTAAGAAAAAAGTTTCAATAAATGTAAAAAATGTATAATTCTAAGAATAAAATTTTTCAAAAAAATTTCTTGAAAAACTCTTGACGAACACAAAATAATTTGCTATACTTACACACGTCGCAAAAGAAAGCGGCCGTATGGGAGCATAGCTCAGCTGGGAGAGCATCTGCCTTACAAGCAGAGGGTCATAGGTTCGAGCCCTATTGCTCCCACCATAAGGCCCGGTAGTTCAGCAGGTTAGAACGCCAGCCTGTCACGCTGGAGGTCGAGGGTTCGAGCCCCTTCCGGGTCGCCAATTGAGCCTCTGTAGCTCAGTCGGTAGAGCAAGGGACTGAAAATCCCTGTGTCGTTGGTTCGATTCCGACCGGAGGCACCATAGCATGCGGGAGTGGCTCAGTGGTAGAGCGTCACCTTGCCAAGGTGAACGTCGCGGGTTCGAATCCCGTCTTCCGCTCCAATATAAAAGGCGCAAATTTGAATTTGCGCCTTTTTTGTTTTTTAGCACATTCGCAGGACAAGAGCAAGAAAAATCCCGCTTTTAAGGCCTGATTCCAAAATTAAAACCCCGGCTGAAATACGGGGTTTTTTCTATTTACCAAAAACATATTTTCAACCATTTTCAAATTAATTAGCTAAATCAGTTCCTGTTTTACTTATTTCCCCGCTTTTTCCCACATACTGCGACACTATAACCCCTGCAAGCATGAATAAACACCCCAAATAACCCCTAAGGCTCATGGATTCTTTTAACAAAAGCGCGCCCCCTATCACCGCGAAAACTGACTCCAAGCTCATGATTATTGCCGCATGGGAAGCTTTTGCGTATTTTTGCCCGTAAGCCTGAAGGGTATAGGCAACACCTACTGAAAAAAACCCGCCGTACAAAATTGGCACTGCCGCCTTTTGTATGTTTAAAATATTAATATCCTCAAAAGCAACAGCGCATAAAAAGCTTATTGCCGAGCAAACAATGTACTGCACAAAGGACATTTTTAAAGTGTCCACATAGCGGGTATATTTGTTTATTAAAAGGATATGGGCCGCAAAGAAAAAGGAACAGCCAAAAACCAAAAGGTCCCCTTTTGCTATGTAAAAGTTTTCGTTGACACTTAAAAAATACATCCCCAAAATCGCAAGTATTGACGCCACCCAGGTTTTTGCATTTACCCTTTGCTTAAAAAACACGCCAAAGGCGGGGACTAAAATAATGTAAAACCCTGTTATAAAGGCAGCCTTTCCAGCGGTGGTGTCTTCCAAGCCGACTTGCTGAAGGATAACCGCAGAAAACAGCACAATTCCCGCAATTGTACCTGACTTAATTACGGATTTTAATTCTTCTTTTTTTGAAAAGTTGTTTTTTTGGGGATTTTCTGCCTTTTTAGAGGTTATAAAAATAACAGGAAGAAGGGATAACGCCCCCAAAGCAAAGCGCAGCGCGGTAAAGGTGTAGCTTCCTATATGTGTAACCCCAACCCGCTGTGCAACAAAGGCAAAGCCCCAAATGGCCGCCGCAAATAGTAAAAGCACATTCCCTTTTAAATTTTTCTTTTGCATTTTATTCATTCCTTTTCTGCGATTTAAAATGACATTTCTCATTATAAATCTAAAAGAGTGCGGTTTTCAACAAAAACATTTAAAAATATTAATAAATAAACGCCCGCATTGCAAAAGAAAGCCCAGATTGTAAAACTATTGTACCGCAAACGGGACATTTTAATTTGTAATTAAAACTTACATATTGTATATAATTGGAACAAATGGTACAATTAATGCGAAAGGAGCGGTAAACAATGGTAAAAAGAATAGTATTAATTGTTTCTTTAATTGTTGTAGCTGTATTATCCTATTTCACAGGCAGGGCATATCAAGCTAATAGCGATATTAAGATAGGGAAAAAGTTGACGATAGTCATTCAAAAAAATGAGATAATAGATTATACGAAAATATTAGAGCCTAAAAAAAGTGTAGATGGGGGATCATATCCGTGGTTTGATATGATTTCAGATGAAGACGGCCAAAAGTTAACCCAATTTTTAAAAAATAAAGGTTTTAAAATTAAAAGCGGAAGATATGAAATTAATCAAGCTAATTCTTTTGAAGATATAATTAAAACCTTGTCTTTTGAGCCAATAACTGAACGGGACAGGAATATTTACAAGCCTAAAACCGATAAACAATGGGATTTATTAAATAATAATAGTTTTGAGTTTTTCAAAAAACTAACACAGGATGTAACAATTGAATCTTTAATGAATAAAGAATTATATTTTTATTGCAAAAAATGCAGGTATTTAATCCCCGTTGATCCAGCCAGCCCTGATACCTGCTATTGCGGGCTGCTGAATAAAATTGTCCATGACGGCAAAATTGTTGTGAAAGATATAAATGATAATATACTTGTGTATAAACGAATAAACTAAAAAAGTCATGAGATAAAAAAGGGGAATTTATTTGTGAAACGTCTTTTTTCAATATTCATGCTAATAACCCTTTTTGTTTTGCCTATTGGAAAAGTTAATGCTTATGACCTTGCAGGCTTGTCAAAGTGGGCGGAAAATGATTTTGCCCGTGCTGTTTCTTTGGGATTTGTGCCAAGCGAGCTTTTAGGAAATTGGCAGGGCAATATTACCAGGGGGGAATATGCCCGCCTTGCCCTTTGCTTTTTAGCAGTACAGTATGGCTATACGGCCGTAAACAGTATTCAAACTAATTATGTTTTCAAGGGCCGCGGGGCGTCAGACCCTGAAAGCACCATAAAATACTTTGAATGGAAGGCGGTTGAAAAGTTTATTGCCGACTATTGCGAGACAAAACCGGACCGCGAGGGTAACCCAATTTTGTTTAAAAACCTTAACCCTAACTACAATCAGGATAAACCCCTGTTTTTCTCTTGGTGGTGGGATGTAATAAGCCACGTTTATAAACCTTTTTCTGATGTGGATTATAAAGACGACGGGCCTTACATAAACGCCGCATATCTTTTTGGCTTGGTAAACGGGGTGGGGGAAGGGCTTTATAACCCTAGCGCACCCATAACCCGGCAGGAGGCGGCGGTTTTACTTATGCGGGTGTATTCAAATTACGGTGGGGTTGTCCCTGATAAGGAGTTAAAAAAATTCTCCGACAGTGATTTAATTGCCGGCTGGGCTGCAAGCGCGGTGCAAGAGGTAACCGCGATAGGGGTTATGCAGGGGAAGGATAATGAAACTTTTGACCCTTTAGGATACTATACCCGAGAACAGGCCATTGTCACCTTTATGCGGCTTTATGAAAATGCACCGGTAAGCCGCAAAAAAGCCAATATCCCGCCTTTGGTGGATTACCAAAGCCAAATCAATAATTGCTTAAATAATGGTTTTACGGTGTTGGAACAATACAAAACCCCCTCATGCACGGTTTTGTACGGCGACAATGACCCAGACCCCGGGGTTTTTGACTATTGCCTGTATCTTATATACCATAACGGCGGGTTTCGCGACGTAACATATTTTTTGCGTCAAAACGGGGCGTTTATAAACGCGGAGCCTATTTATGATATACAAATTAGCAAGGATGGGTCCCGGCTTTCTTTTAAAGTCTATGTAACGGAGGATTATAATTATTTTTGCTATTTAGGGGATTTGTATAATTCAAATAAGGTTTACGAAAATGGCGGGTATTGTTTTTTACTTGACATTGAAACGGGAAAGTATTTACAAATAGAAAAGATATCTTAAGCCCATTTTTCTACATATTTCAGCAAAATCGCAAAAGTCCCTTTGCTTAATCCGCAAAGGGATTTTTTATTATATTTAAGAATTTATTGCAATATAATATTAATGGCAACACGCATTTCTTTTTTTTAAAATTTTTAAGATTTAGTGATATTTAAAAAATTTGCAAGAAACAAATATAAATAGTTGATTTTGGTAATTAAATGTAATATAATGTAATAAAATGCAATAGGAGGGTTTTAGTATGGATCAAAACAAAATCGACATGTACATAATGAGCAACCAAAAATATTTTCCGGCAGAAAAAATAGTTTATCTTAAAGAAAAGCTCAAGAACATTGACGACCAGAAATTTGCACTCCTTCAAAGCATTGAACTAAAAGACCCGACAGTTATTTTAGTTATTTCGATATTCTTAGGCAGTCTTGGCATTGACCGCTTTATGATTGGCGACATCGGCATGGGGATTTTAAAACTTCTCACCCTCGGTGTATGCGGGATTTTGACAATTATTGACTGGTTTACAATCAGCAAAAAAGCAAAAGAACTAAACTTCAATAATGTTATGGCGTTATTATAATAGGTACATATTAAAAAAACATATATTGTACATAAGTATCATACTCATTTTTATATTTGTTTTGTACATAACCGGCATCGGATGCCCGGTTTTGTACTTTTTTGGCATACCATGCCCCACGTGCGGCATGACACGGTCATTTTTTTCATTGATAAGGCTTGATATAAAGAAATCATTGGAATATAATCCTATGACAGTCTTTATGTCTTTAGCATTGTGGCTGTGTTTACACAGAAAGCTTTTTTCAAACAAAAGAATTATTGACATACTCATTATTGTAATTTCTTTTTTCAACTTTGTTGCCTACATAATCAGGTTAAAATAAAAAAATCCTCCTATGACGTTCATAGGAGGGTTTTTTTGTTGGGAGGTACGCATTTTAAATAATAAACGGTTGATATTTTTTCGTTGGCAAATTTCGTGGGCTCTTTTTTTGGCTATTACCCATTTTGGGAGATTGATGAATTGGCGGAAATAAACAAGCACTATATGTACATTATTTCATAACCATTTAATTGTCAATTTTATCTTTGGTTTTAAACCAATAGCAAATGACGGTGGCAATCACGCCTGCCATAAAAGATAAAATTGCGCAAAGCACGTATCATCCCACATCATTTACTAAGAACACTGAAGCATACAAATTTTTTTCAACAGGTATTAAGCTGCCGTAAATGGGCATAAGGGATATAAGCGCTATAAAAAGGGAAAGTGATAAAAGAAAATATATTTTATTTTTTTCTTTTTTCTAAATTTGCTCCCTTCTTTTTATTTCTGCCAGATACGCGTTTTTATCCATCATTCAACCTCCCTTGTTCCTCCAATTATTTGTTGCACTTTTTTAAAATTTTTCGCAGTAAAATTTAAAAATTTTTTAACAGGGTATTATAAACCATAAAAAAAGTGCCGTCATCAAACGGCACAATCCTGTTATTAATATGTTTTATAAAATATTGCCTTTTTCAGCTTACTTTTATTTTTTTTATAAAAGCAAACCAGCACAGCGCTGTTGCAAGGGGCAGGGCAAACCCTACATACCTTGTTATGCCCTCAACCGAAACCAAAAGATTGAAAACCGCGTGGTATGTGACCGTCAAGGCCAAAATCCCCAGCGCCCCGATTGCCGCCATCTGCTTTACCTTTGAAATGTAAATTAACCCATACCCTGCCGCAAGCGCGCAAATTGTATGCATGACCCCTGCGGAAAGGCCGCGGATTAAAACGAAGGAAATGTTGCCTGCGCCGCTTGATAGCAGATAGCAGCAGTTTTCAAAAGTCGCAAAACCCACCCCCACAGCCACAGCGCTGGAAAACAGGCTGTCGGGAGAGGGCTCAAAAACTAAAAAATAAAACAAAAGGGGCAAAAGTTTTAAGATTTCCTCACAAACAGGCGTAATGAAAACCGCGGTGTCATCGTATGAAAGCCCGCTTACCGCCATAAAAAAACTGTTTGTGTAAGCTGATAAAAGACATACGCAAATCCCCGAAATCAAAAATCCTAAAAAACGCCTTGACTCGCTTTTTACAGAAGGGAAAGCCACAATGAGGGGCATAATAATACATAAAAAAAGGTTTTCCGCATACATTAGTCCCCAACCCCCTTATATAATGTAAGCACGGTTGAAATTATGCCTACGGTCCACAGGGCGTCAAAAATCACATAAACCATTCCCCATGAAAGAAACATCATAAGTTCGTAAAACAATGACATGATAATTGAAATAAAAAAGGGGAGGAGCCTTTTATACTCCTCATTCTTCGAAATATAAACCCCCTCCCCGGCGCATTTTGCCAAAACCGCCATGGGTATTGCCCAAAGCAAATTTAAAATAAAGTGCCCGTAAAGCAGGCTTATTATTAACATAACAACAACAATGGCCCCGGCAAAAAAATAGGCATAAAAGGGGGTTTTATGGCTTTTTATACCGAGAAGATAACAACTTGCGATAATAAAGTAAAACGAACCAATCCAAGCCACGTCTGCGGCCGATACATATGGGGGAGCTTTTTTTAGCAAATAAAAAAGCTCATAGTAAAGACTTCCCAAAGCAAAGCACATAATCCTCATCGCCAAAAAACAAACCGCTATGGGGTTTTTTGTGTCTTTGGACTTTATAACCAACCAAAACCCGAGTGTAAAAAATGAAATTATTTGAATGACAGTAACAACGGTTTCCAAAACGAAAAAATCCATAACACTACCCTTTAAGATTATATTAGTTTTAGTAAATATTACGTAAAGTATATTACAATCTAAAGCCAAATTCAATACGCATGACCCGGTAATTTTTTTGTTGATATTCAAAAAATATTAGTATATAATGTAAAAAAAACCAAAAAATGAGGTGAATTTATGGCGCTGGATTTTAAAAAGACCCAAAAAGAACTGTATAACCCGAAAACCACGCCTTCCATTGTGGATGTGCCGCAAATGACCTTTATAAAAGTTGACGGGCAAGGAGACCCAAACACAAGCGCGGAGTATTCTTCCGCGGTAGAACTTTTGTATAGTTTGTCTTATAACATTAAAATGAACAACAAAAAAATACTAGACTACGTTGTCCTTCCCCTTGAAGGCTTTTGGGATTGGGACGAATCTAAAGACAAAACCAAATTCAAATGGACGGCCCTAATCCGCCAGCCCGATTTTGTAAACGCGCAAATTTTTGAAAAAGCAAAAGAAGAAGTGAAAAAGAAAAAGGATTATCTTGACGTAAACAGGGCAACCCTAATTACCATTGAGGAAGGGCTTTGCGTTCAGGCCATGCATATCGGTTCTTATGACGATGAAGAAAGAACTATAAAATCACTGCACAGCTTTGCCGAGGAAAACGGCTATGCCATTGATATTGGAGAAAACAGGCGCCACCATGAAATATACCTTTAAGACCCTAAAAAAACCGGGACAGAAAAGCTTAAAACCATCATCCGCCTGCCAGTGAAGAAAATTAATTAGTTATCAGGAAGGGAAAATAAAATGCGCGCAAATTTGCGCGCATTAATTTTTTTCGTTTTTTAATTTCAAACATAAAATAGTAACGCAAACTCCCAGCAAAAAGGACAATAAGATAATGCTTACAAGTCCCAAAACCGGATGTTGGGAAATTGCGGCGCCATAGAAAACGGAAGGAAAACTGTTTTTAAAACCCGAAGGCGATAGTTTTGCCGCCAAATAAACAATAAAAACAAACATAACCGTTGACAAACAGGACAAAAGCCCGACGGTTTTAATATTTTTTTTATATCTAAGCCTTGCTTCCCGCTTTTTTATTTCATAAAACTTCTCATCCAAGCTCCGCAAAGTTGTATCCCTCCTTTTTTAAAACTTCCTTTAATGAGGCTTTTCCCCTGTATAACAAATCCGACGCCCGCCTTTTTGAAATCTTCATAACCCCGGAAAGCTCATCAAGACCCATACCTTCAAAGTAGGACAATATCAAAGCCTCCCTGTACATGGGGTTTATTTTTGAAAGGGCACGGAATAAGATTTTGTTTTGCTCATTTTTAAGTATGTATAAATCTGGGGTAAAATCTTGCGGAAAATCCGCCTTATCAAAATTTATGGCGCTAATTTTTCTCTTTCTCAAAAACATCCTTGCCTGGTTTCTGCCTATTGCAAAAAGCCACGTTTTAAATGTGGAACGCCCCAAAAAAGGCTTGTTTTTCGAAATGAGTATCGCGAAAGAATCCATCATGAGTTCCTCCGCGTCATGCATATTCCCGACCATGCCGTAAATAAAAAGGGTCAATTTTTCGCTGTATTTTTCAATTAAAACCCGTAAAGCCTCATCTTCGCCATTTAAATAGCTGCGGTAAAGCATTTCATCAGTTTCCATCATCGTTGCCCCTTATATTTAGTTCAAATATATATTAAGAATATAATAAACGCGCGCTTAAAACAAGTATGCATGCTTAAATAATTGAAATATTATCTGTAATATTCGCCGCGTTTTTATTTTGCGCTAATTTTTGTGCCGCAATATTCACATTCCGAAATTACGCCAATGGTAACCACGTTATTCGCGCCGCAGCCGGGGCATTGGATGGTGGTCTGCTGTGTCGCAGCTTTTACTGGCTGGCTGACCGTATATTGAGTTTCGGTATTATCTAAAAGTATGATTTCGTTAGAAACATAATCAATGTACGCGTCTTTTAAAAAACCTCTTTTTATCATTCCCTCAATATTTTCTTTTACCTTTTCATACGGAAGCCCTAGGGAAATAGAGATATAATCAAGTCTTTTTATTTTTTGGTTGACTATTAAATCCAAAAATGAACGGTACATTTTCGCCAATTTTGTGTTTCTTATGGCAATAATTAAAAATATTATACCTACAACGAGAAAGAAAATTGCTAATACTAAACCGCCATCATCGCTGGCTGTGGAGGGGGAGGTTTCTGCAATCAATCCAATTACGCCAATTACGGTTAAAGTTATGCCCACAACTTTAATGACGGTTGTTTTTCTGCCCATTATGGCGGAATTATCCATGGCAAGCTTTACAATTAGAAGTATTAATCCCACAGGCCAAAACACAATAAGAAATAAAATCACAACCCACCATTTGATATCTTTTTTTTGCATATAAAATCTTCCTTCCTAAGATAAACTAACGGAAACTGTCAGTTTTGTCGGGTTTTCATGTAACCTATGAAAAATTCCCTAATGTTTTGCTATGAGTGCAATATTTTCATTTTTAAAGTTATCCTCACATTAAATGCCGCTTTCAGGGAATAAACCCCTGTTTTCTTTGCGAAAAAAGGCAAATAAAAACCTTAATCAAAATTTTTTAAAAAAGCTGTTAATATCAAAATCATCGAAAAGGCCTTTTTTGTTTAATACCACTTTAGTCCCGCAAAATTCGCATTCACGGCTTTCGCCTTCGGATAGGGTATACATAGCCCCGCAGCCCGGACAGCGCACTTGCGCTTGCGTTTTTGTAAAACTAAAAGAAAAACTAAATTCATCATTTCCACTTTTTAACTTATGCCCGCTTTCATCAATGGAAACGTTTGTTAAAATCTTTAACTCAATCAATTTTAAGATATCATTTAGCACAACATTGTAAGGCAAATTCATGCTCTGTGAGATTGTATTTAAATCAGTAATCCCGTTTCCAATCATAGTTAAATAGTTTATGTATTTTTTTGAAGCTTTAGATAAAACAACCCTAAGGATAAAAAATAGAATAAAGCCCGATATTATAATAATACAATTGATGAAATGAACAAAAATATGCATAAATCTTCATCAAAATCCAAACCGACAAATATAAGGTCCAATAAAAAAGTAAAGGCCGAAAGAAGTAAAATGGTTACAGTAATATTTCTGAAATGACGGATACGATTATCTAAATATACGCAATTAATTTTATCAAACTTATACTTGCTCATTTAGATTCCACCTCTTTTTGGGTTATCAAATTCCCCGTTTTGAAGCTTTTCAATAGTTTTCATATCCTTTTCAAATTTCTGAAGTGAAAAATAGTATAATAAAACTGCCAAAATCAAAAAGATGGCAAATATTAAAATTTCCATAAACACAAACCCGCCCACATTTTCTTTAAATAAATTCTTAAAAAAGAGGCTGGCTATAACAATAATCTGATAAAGGGAAATTAGCGAACTAAACCCGCTTGTCAAAAACACATTCCCACGCCTTCTGTCAAGAAGGAACAAAATCCCCAAAAGGGAAACAAAAAGGGAAAACAAAAGGGATGAAAAAGCCCAGATATTTATTGGGCTTTTTTCAATGCCAAAATGGAAAAATCCCAATATTACCACAATAAACACAATGGCATAAATTGTGATTGTGGTTTTCATTGCTCTAGTCATTATTACCACCATCCACCTTATTTCCGCACTGAGGGCAGAATTTTGTGTTTTCATCCAGTTCATGGCCGCACTGCTGGCACTTTTTAATCAAAGCTGCGCCGCAGTGTATGCAAAACTTCTGATTATCCGAAATTTGCTTTTTGCATTTAGGGCAGAATTTAACAAAGCCATACCCGCAGTTTGAGCAAAATTTCGCCTTCTTTATGTTTTTAGTATTGCAGCTTGGGCAAATTATGAAATCCTCATCAGCTTTGAGGTTTTTCCCGCACAAGGGGCAAAACTTATACTCAGCGCCGATTTCACCGTTGCAATAGGGGCATTTTTGTGTCTCGTTTACGTTTAAATTCTTTGATATATCGCCAAAAGCCCTTCCAAAGTTTCTTCCAACCCCAAGACCCATCCCAAGCCCAAGGCCTGCCCCAAGAAGGGAACTTTGAGCAGGGCCGGGGTTTTTCGCCGCGCTTTCCAAAGTGTCAAATGAGCGCTCCTGCTGATATGAGTACCCGATAATATCCATTTCCGCCTTCTTTGCCAAAGCGTCTTTTAGTTTTATAACCGCGCTGTCGTCTTCGGGAACGCTGATGTCATTAACATAAAAGTTTATAAGTTCAATGCCGTAATTGTCAAATTCCGGCAGGATATTCTCCTTCAAAGTGTCCGAAATCTCGCTTATGTACGCGTTTATCTCCAAAGCGGAAATCTTTTCTTTGACTAAATACTCTGAAATGCTGTCCTTAGCTTTTGTAAGATACGCCCCTCTGAAATATTTAATTAACTCATTTGAGGTAAAAGCGGGAAGGGTTCCAACCAAAGAGGTCAAAAACTTTCTTGCGTCCTTAATCCTGATACCAAACTGCCCGTGGGCGCGGACAGGAAGAAAAACGTTGTATTTAGGGTCCTGAATTTGTATTGGCGTAGGGGTGCCCCATTTGACGTCAAGGGTGGTAACCTTGTTCACATACCACACTTCGGCGCTAAAAGGGCTTTGGCCGCCAAAGGGAATGTTTATAATTTTATTTAAAAGCGGGATATTTTTCGTTTCAAGGGTGTGGGTCCCCGGGCCAAACCAGTCAAGGGCCTGGCCGCCTTTGAACAAAATGGCTTCCTGGGACTCGTTTACTATTAACTGTGTCCAGGTGCCAAGCTGTGTGTCTGGGTGCTTCCATGCAAACACATTTGGCGGGCCGTCGTATTTTACAACTTTTACAATTGCCATAAAAACCACTCCACTCAAACTTGAAATTTTGGCATATTCAGCTATATTTTACCATCAAATCAGTAACTGTGCAACATTTTGGGTTTATTAAAAATATCTGAAAATCATTACGTTCTTTACTAAAATATGCTATAATAAAAATAAAAAGTACGAAAGGAAAAACCATGGGTTTGCGATGTAGACGGAAACTTCAAAGAAAAATATTATTAAAAATAACTTAATGATTGGAAGCGCCAAAAAACAGCCCGCAATAAGCAGGCGTATTTAATCATAAACGCCCGCGCTTATGCGCCAATTGACTTTATAGGGAAAGGGTTTAGTATTATGAAAGACAAAGACAGCGTAATAATCCAAAGTTTTAAGGACACAAAGAATGTTTATTCTAAAACCTATAAAACCCCCAAAAACGGCAAGGACCAGTGGTGGCGGGAAGGCATGGTTACAGGAAACGGGGAAAACGGGGCGCTTGTTTTAGGAGCACCAATTGAAGATGTGATAATTTATCAAAACATCCTCTTTAATATGCCCACCAACGATTTAAGGGATACCCCCGATATTTCGGGAAAACTTGAAGAAGTGCGCCAAAACTTGATTAATAATATCCCGCCGAAAACCGATTGGAATATGCAGTATGACTACACCTTCCACCCCGCCCACCAGTTAAGGCTTAAAATGGGGACAAAAGGGGATATTTTAGAGTTTTGCAGGTGGACAAATTATGAAACCGCGGAAATTGGCACAACATACGCCGATGATTTGGGGACATGGGAAAGGCGCACCTTTGCCTCAAGAGCGGATAACGTGGTAATCACCCATATAAAATCATCATCAAAAGGCGAAAAGGTGAATTTGAAATTATCTATTGACGATTTAGACTTTATGAGCTATGAAAACAAAAAGGTTGACTCAAATATCCGATACAAAAAAATTGCGGGGAATAATGGGAATTATATCGGCCTAGTTTCCCACTATCCCGAATATGAAAACAGTGAGTTAAAATTCGGGGGTTATGCAGGGGTAACCTACATAATAAACTATGGCGGGGCTAAAAAGTTAATTGATTTAGGAAATAATCCCGACCTCATGGCGGCGCAAGGAAGCAAAAATTTTGAAGTAGAAATCGAAAATGCGGATGAAGTTTACCTAATCACAAAATCCGACCGCACATTTAACATGGGAAAATATGAAGATTTTTCAAAACAGGAAAACTTTGAGATTGTGGAAAAATTAGTATCCGATATCTTAAAAGTTATTAAAAATAAAGAATATTACAGCACAGATAAACTAGACTATGTAAAAATGCTTACCCCCCATGTAAAACTTCATGCAAAAGAGTATTTAGCCCTCTCACTAAACTTATATCCCGAAATTGAGGACAAAAACTTATCAAATGAAGAACTAATCTCAAAACAAAAATCCAATCAAACAACTATAAATAAAGAAATGCTGCAGCGGGCCTTTTACGCGGGAAGATATGCCGCCGTATGCTCATCAGGTTTGCTTGTGCCACGCCTTGGAGGAATGTGGACAGGCGCATGGGGCAGTAACTGGCAGGGCGACTGGACGACGGACGCAAACATAAATTTGCAAATTTCAGGCTATAACATTGGCAACCTGAAGGAGAGCTTTAAAGGCTACATAAACTTTATACTAAAAATCTCAAAGGACTGGGTGGATAACGCAAAAAAAATATATGGAATGAAAGACGCCCTAATGGCGCCCCCAAGAACTGACGCGGACCGCGGAAGTATTGTGCATTTTGCGGGAAGCTACCCCTTCCAGTATTGGAACGCGGGGGTAAGCTGGCTGATTTTGCCCATTTATGAGCACTACTTATGCTACGGCAACCAAAAAATACCCTACAATGAGGAAATAGACTTGGAGACTTTGCGGGAAGTGCTGGATTTAACCGGTGAAAAAATCCAAAAAATTAAAGCCGAAGGCTTTGATTTGGCAAAGGATATTCTACTTCCCCTTTTGGAAAAATGCGCAAACTTCTGGACTCAATTTGTGGACGCAAGGTATTATGAGGATAAAGACGGGAATATAAAATTTGACCCAGACAAAAAATCCCTAAATGAGGGCGAAAAATACGTATTTTTACCTACCTATTCCCCTGAAAACACTCCCCTTGGCACATACCAAAACCCAATTACCATAAACAGCACCATGGATATTTCAGCGGCAAAAGACGCCCTGCTAATGGCAATAAATATGGAAAAAGAATACGGGAACAATATTGAAAAAATCAAAACGTGGGAAGATTTAATTGGAAAACTTCCCTCTTATAAATACGACGAAACGGGAGCGCTTCGGGAATGGGCGGTGGACTATTACAAAGAAAACCATGGGCACAGGCACATTAGCCACACCTATTCCGCATGGCCCGCCCATGAAAGTCAGGAAGATGAAATGCTTTCCTATGGGATATCAAAATCCATCGCTTTAAGAAAGCAAAATTCCTCCGACAAAAAATCAGGCCACGGCTGGCTTCACACAGGGCTGGTTGACGCAAGGCTTAAAAATGATGAGGGGGTTAGGGAAGCGTTACTTAAACTAATTAGCGAAAATGCCTATTATTCTTCCTTTATGACAAACCACAACGTAAGCGGGGACTCATCATATGTTACGGATATTTTAATAACCCTTCCAACAATCGTTTTAGAATCCCTAGTTTACTCAAACGAAGGAAAAATCCAAATACTTCCAAGCCTTCCCCGTGAGTTAAACAAAGGAGGCGCCGCAGGGATTATGGCAAGGACTTGCGCAAAGATTGACAATTTATCATGGGATTTGGATAAACGCACGGTAGAAGCCAAAATCACGTCACAAAAAGCCCAAACAATAAAGCTATCCTGCCAAATCCCGTGGGAGAGGGCAGAGGTTACAATAAACGGAAGAACTATGGTGTATGACAAAGAAAAAACCATACCCTTAAACCTAAACAAAGGGGAAAGCGCCCATGTAACCTTTAAGCTGCACAGCCTTGAAAACGGGGCTTATTAAAAGAGTCCTTGATAAAACCTTGCCGCTAGGGCGGGCAACCCCCTAAAAGGATAATCGCCGCTTTTTTATACCTTAAACTGAAATTCCAGCTTCTTAAATGTTTCAGAAGCGGGGTTTTACAAAAGGAAATAGATTATAAAGCGCGCAATCTTGTGCGCTTTATATATTTATTCTCATATATAAACAAGAGAAAAACGCAGGAATTCATCATTTTTAAGCGCTATACATACTTAATTTTGATTAAATGGATGAATTCAAATTAAAATTTCCTCATTTTAGGCTTGTATTTTACCTAAATTGCATATAAAATAATAACCAAACCAAATATTAGAAATCATTTGACAATTAACAAAAAACACATTTTGAAATGCCAAAAAAAGGCGGAAAATAGCCGAAAAAAAGTGAGGATTTTCTCAAAAAAATTTAATTTTAGGTATTGACTAAACCCAAATAATCTGTTATACTAACACACGTCGCTAAAAATGGTGCGGCGCATGGGAGCATAGCTCAGCTGGGAGAGCATCTGCCTTACAAGCAGAGGGTCATAGGTTCGAGCCCTATTGCTCCCACCATGTGGCCCGGTAGTTCAGCAGGTTAGAACGCCAGCCTGTCACGCTGGAGGTCGAGGGTTCGAGCCCCTTCCGGGTCGCCAATTGTGCCTCTGTAGCTCAGTTGGTAGAGCAAGGGACTGAAAATCCCTGTGTCGTTGGTTCGATTCCGACCGGAGGCACCATAATATGCGGGAGTGGCTCAGTGGTAGAGCGTCACCTTGCCAAGGTGAACGTCGCGGGTTCGAATCCCGTCTTCCGCTCCAAAAATTAAAGGCGCAACGCGCCTTTTTATATAGATGGCACCATAGCCAAGTGGTAAGGCAGAGGTCTGCAAAACCTCGATTCCCCAGTTCAAATCTGGGTGGTGCCTCCAAAAATGAAGCCCCAACTTTGATACAATGATATCAGAGTTGGGGTTTTTGTTTTATAGTCCCTATGTAAAATTGTTAGTCAAAATCACTAAAATGGAATTTAACTTTATCAAACCCGCTTTGATATTTTTGGGGCTTTAAATATTTGTTTGTTAGAATATTTATTTTTCAAAGAAGGGGTTTAATTTTGCGAAGTTAACCCCTCATTAATCTAATAATTTGTAAAAACTTACTCAATACAGTCCGTGTATAATAATTAGATACTTATATCAATAATAATATCCTTATATAGTGATTATTCCCGAAACAATACACTTATCGCTATCCGAATGTAAACAGGGTTTTGACAATTTGTCAAAACCCTACTGAATTTTTTATAATTGCCGTCTTTCTATTCCACAAATAACTTTTGCTTGTATCAATAAAAATTGTGTTGTTCCCGCTGTCCCAGTCCACGTAGAAATCAAGCGTAGCGGCAATATCACGGGGTTTAAAATAATAATTGCCGACTATATTATATATGGCAACAATAATGTTTTCATCGTCTATTAAAACTTTTGTACAACTAAAGCCACGTTAAATCATTTTATCTATGATTTTGACAAATAACACCCAATATACAGATAAATAGTTGAATTATGGAAATTTATGATATATAATTTGGGATATATATTATTTTTTAATTTTATATTAGGGGGGATAATATAGAATTTTACCAATTTCTAGGAAGGTAAACGTCATAGCTTGTGGAAAAGCCTGTTTTTTACACGAATGAATAAATAGGAGGTAGAAAACATGTTAAAAAATCAAAAAACCCGTTTGCACGGCTTAATGCTTGTCGCTGTATTAGTACTGTCGCTTTTGTCCCCAATTCAGGTAAAAGCCCAATCAATCCATGTTATATCTGATTGGGCGGACGTACATGGGAGTGACGCGCCCATATGGAATGACTTTACAAGTGGGGACATAATTGATTTATCCAATCTTGAGAAAAGCAATAACCGGGTTGACATTGTTATCCCCCAGGAAATAATCACTGTACATATAAAAGGTAATCCTGAAAAAGAATTTAGTAACCTTTGTATTCGTGCTTCAAATTACTTGAATTTGACAATAGAGGATTTAAAATTTGCAACTCCAAAAAGCAGCGCAAAGTATAACTGTATTGAGCTTAGCCAGTCAACTACAAGCAAGATTACCCTTATCGGGGATAATCTTCTCCGGGCAGATGGCAATGGCATTTTAGGCAATGTTTGGTTTGAGGGAAGCGGGAATTTGACAATATATGGCGGCGAAACATGGTCGGATACAGTTAACCAAAGTGGGATTTTAGGCAATGTAATTTTTAATAATACCGGGGACGTGGAAATCATAGGGGGAAATGGCGCACAAGGAACACCAGGATGGGTCGGGACTTCATCTTCAAAGAATGGCAGCGATGGAGGCAGAGGATTTACTGGCGGTCCGGCGGTTATCGGCGATATTGAAATAACCAATAATTGTACCGGCACAATTAAACTTACCGCAGGAACTGGCGGGACAGGTGGCAACGGTGGCGATGGATACTATGGGACATCGACTACAAATGGCGGATATGGCGGAAGCGGAGGGACAGGCGGTAACGGCGGGATAGCTGTAATTGGAAACCTTGTTTGCTTTGGAAACTGCAACGTTACAATAACAGGCGGCAAAGGCGGCAATGGCGGGCGTGGCGGCGACGCAGGCCAATATGGCCCGTTGACTGGCGGCACCGGAGGCAATGCCGCAAGCGGAGGCATTGGAATTAAAGGAAATGTTGTTGTAAAAAGCCATGCAAACCTGACAATATCTGGGGGAGAAAGCGGAAGCCCGGGCTGGGGCGGAAGTAATTCTTATTACTACGGTGGAATGGCAAACAGGGGTTATAACTGCGGCGAAGGCGGGTTAGGACAAAAAGGCAATATATTTATTTATGACAGTGCGGTTGTAACTATTTTGGGCGGAAATGGTTATTATAACCACGCCAGTGGCGCAGGCGCATTAGAAGGCAATGTGGAAATGTACGGTTTTTCCACTTTGACTTGTAAAGGAGGTTCTGCGCCAACCTCAAGCAATTCCGTAGAGCGCAGGAACGGAACCGCTGGCGGGAAAGGCGGATTTGCGATATATGGGGATGTTACCCTATATGACCTTTCAACCCTTATTGCAATTGGCGGTGATGGCGGTAAAGGTGAAAGTGTATCATCTTCTTCTTATACCCCTGGAAACGGTGGGGATGGTGGTGATGCAATTTTTGGAAATGTTGAAATTTATGGCGTTGTCAGGTTATCAGCAATTCCCGGCGCCGGTGGGAAAAAAGGAAATGGCGGCACCGGAGGCAGGGACGGCTATGCTGGATTCAGCGTTAAATGCTACACCGAGCCTAGGATTACTTCAGGGTATATTAATGCCGATTTTTATGATTCAATCGGCAAAGCAATAAGGCCAACAAACGGGAAGCAGCCGGTTTACAAAACAAAACTCCAGTTAACCATAGACAACCTGCCCCTTGCCAATAGCATGATCATTATTGAAAATGAAAATATAAATCCATATCAGGCGTTTACTGATGATGAAGGCGCTGCATGGGTGTATTTGCCACAAAGCGAAGGCTATGTTGTATATCATGAAAATTATTACTCCGAAACTGGTTATATATGGAACAGCGACACAAACATAAAAATATTGGACCTGATACCGGGGTCTGGTTCCGGCGGCGAAAGTAGTGCTTATACCATTACAGATTTAATTGTGACCGACCAAAACGGTCATAATCTGGACAGCATAAACGGGTTAAGTTCTTTTGTCGCTGAAGTAAACGTAACGAAGAATTTATACCGAGAAGGAAAAGATTATTTGATGATAGCCCTTTTTGATGACCAAAACAGGCTGATTACTTTTACATACATGAAAATCCTTATAAAGGTTGGGGAAAGCACTGAATTCGGCTCATTAATTATAGTCCCGCAAAATGCGCAGGCGGCAAAAGTTAAAGCGTTTGTGTGGGACGGCCTTTCAAATATGCAGCCTTTAAGCAACACCCTTGAGCTTTAATAGGCAAAATTTAATAAGTCCTGCCCCAAAGGGTTGATTAATCATAAAGATGGTTACAATAAACGGAAAGCCCTTATTCCAAGGGCTTTCCGCCGTTTTTGGGGGGATTTTAATTAGTCATCTGCGGGTTTTCACTATCTCATAGTTTTATTTTTCAAATATTGAAGTTTTTTCGGTTTTTTGTATAGTTTTTTTAATAAGAAGGCACCATGTTACCGACAAAACTTTGCACGGATTGTCGGATTTATAAATGCGTCCTGTGATAATATTGATGATGAAAGGGGGAGGGTTTTATGGATTTTTTAAGAAGGATGAATGACGCGTTGGGGTATATTGAAGAGCACTTGACGGAAGAAATTGATTACAGTGAAATTGCTAAAATCGCATATTGTTCAGAGTATCACTTCAAGCGGATGTTTTCTTTTTTGGCGGGAATAAGTTTATCGGAATATATCCGCAGAAGAAGGCTGACGCTGGCGGCGCTTGACTTGAAAAATAATGATTTAAGAATAATTGATATTGCCGTCAAATATGGCTATAATTCGGCTGATTCGTTTTCCCGTGCTTTTCATTCCCTGCATGGCATTCTCCCTTCTGCAGCAAGGAGCGGGAATACAAAATTAAAAGCTTATCCCCGGATAACCTTTCAATTATCAATTAAAGGAGGATGCGAAATGAATTACCGTATTGTTGAAAAAGGGCCTTTTAAAATTGTAGGATTTAAAAAAAGGGTACCAATTATTTTTAATGGCGTAAATCCTGAAATTGCAAAAATGACCAAGCTTTTAACCCCTGAGGTTATCAAAAAACTGAAAGCGCTTTCTAATGTTGAACCGGCAGGGATTATTAGCGCGTCTGCAAACTTCTCGGAAGGGAGAATGGAAGAAAAAGGCAAAATGGACCATTACATTGGTGTAGCGACAACAAGTGATGAAACAGAAGGATTTGATGTATTGGAAGTGGAAAGTAGTACATGGGCAGTCTTTGAAGCCGTCGGGCCGTTTCCTAAAACGCTTCAAAATGTATGGGGAAGGATATATTCGGAGTGGCTCCCGTTTTCAGGATATGAAATAGCCCCCGGCCCTGAAATTTTGTGGAATGAAAGTCAGGACACAAATGACCCGGATTACCGGAGTGAAATCTGGATCCCTGTTAGGAAAAAATGAAAACAAGCAAAAAATCAACCTGTTCCACCTTAAATTAATTTGGTGGGTACATTCCGCATTGGCCGGCGCTTTATGCCAAAGCCGGGATTTGAACCAGTGAAAAGCCCTGTTTTAGGGCTTTTCGCCGTTTTTGGGGAAGCTTAGGACACAAAAACCCAAAGTGTTAATAAAAAATAAATAGAAAAAATTGAAAATTCTGATAAATTAATGTAACATAAAGATGACAAGAGTAAGAAAGGAGAAAAAATATGCAAGGATATGAAAACAAAAATGCGCTAATTTCTGAGATTGAAAAAACAGCGGCCCTTTTTATTGGGGAGTTTTCCGAGGTAAAAGAAGAGGACAAAGACAAACTGGTAGACGGGGTGGACAGAACCCCGGCACAAATGATTGCCTATCAGCTTGGATGGCTTAATTTGGTAATGGGTTGGGACAAAGACGAAAGGGAAGGAAAACATGTGGTAACCCCCTGTGAGGGTTGCAAGTGGAATGATTTGGGAAAGTTATACCAAAGTTTTTATAATAAATATTCTGTGTACTCTTTAGCAGAATTGCGGGATTTATTCGATAACACAGTGTCCAATTTTATAAAATGGCTTGAGGGGTTTTCCGAAGAAGAAATTTTCACCCAAGGCAGCCGCAAGTGGGCTCAATCAACCCCGTCAAACTGGCCGGTGTGGAAATGGGTACATATCAATTCCGTTGCCCCCTTTAAGTCATTCCGCGGAAAAATCAGGAAGTGGAAAAAAGCAAATAATCAATAATCCCTGATACCAAAATTGTTGCGGGCAAAATGAAAGCAAAATCCAAAATAAAGGAGCAAAAATAATGAGCACAAATTGCAGCAAAGATTGCAAAAGCTGTCAGAAAGACTGCGGGGAAAGAAAGACTGGGTTTTTAGAAAAACCCCATGAGGGAAGCTCTATAAAAAAAGTCATTGGCGTTGTAAGCGGCAAGGGAGGGGTAGGAAAATCCCTTGTTACTTCCATGCTCGCCGTTGCCATGAATAGACTGGGATACCGCACCGCGGTTTTAGACGCGGATATAACAGGGCCATCAATACCAAAAGCCTTTGGTATCAAAGAAAAAGCCGGAGGAAATGAACTTGGCCTGTTTCCTGTAAAAAGCAAAACGGGAATTAGCGTAATGTCCGTCAATTTGCTGCTTAATAAGGATACCGACCCTGTTGTGTGGAGGGGACCTCTTATTGGCAATATGGTAAAGCGGTTTTGGAAAGAAGTTATATGGGGCGATATAGATTTTATGTTCATCGATATGCCACCGGGCACGGGGGATGTGCCCCTTACGGTATTTCAATCCATCTTTGTTGACGGGATTATTGTAGTAACCTCGCCTTCCGAACTTGTGTCCATGATTGTTTCAAAAGCGGTAAAAATGGCTGAAATGATGAATATCCCAATAATCGGGTTGGTGGAAAACATGTCATATTTTATATGCCCCCACTGCGGCGGCGAACACAAAATATTTGGCGACAGCCATATTGACGAAATTGCAAAAGGGCATAATTTAGCCGTGCTTGCGAAAATCCCTATCGACCCCAAAATTTCTTCCGCCTGTGATGAAGGAACGGTTGAATACTACAGCGGGACATGGCTTGACCCCGTGGCAAAAATTTTGGAAGAAAGATTAAATAAAGGCAATAATTGAACATGAGGGCAGTAAACATTATGCCAATAAATTAATCACCCCGCCGATTATTCCTGACCCGAGAATTACAAAAATGGGGTTTGTTTTCCATTTTCTTAAAACAAATATAGCGGAAAAGAATAATAAAAGGGAAATAAAGTTTAAAGTCTTGGGATTTGTTGAAAAACCCCCTTCCCCCCAAATAGCCACTATAAAGATGGAAAGCCCCGCTGACGCAATCATGGCTACAATGACGGGCCTTAAACCTGCCAATATTGTTTGCAACACCTTCAGGTCTTTAAATTTAAAATAAATCCACGCCAAAATTGAAACAATTATGCATGACGGCAGAATACACCCTAAGGTTGAAACAACCGCCCCAAATATTCCCGCAATCCTTATTCCCACAAAAGTGGCAGAGTTTATGGCAATGGGGCCGGGCGTCATTTCCGCTATGGTAATAAGGTCGGTGAATTCAGCCAAAGAAAGCCAATGGTTCAAATCAACCACTTGGTTTTGTATAAGGGGGATTGCGGCCATGCCCCCGCCAATGCTGAATAAGCCGATTTGAAAAAAACTTAAAAAAAGCTTTAAAAGTATCATTTGATACCGCCGCCTTTTTGGGAATTTTTCATTTTAAGGAAAAATCTTGCCGCACCGGTACACCCGCCTGCTAAAATAATATACATAACATTAACCTTCCAAATATATGTGGCAAAAAACGCGCAAGCTAAAACTATTACGGACACCATGTCCTTTTGCTTTATGACGTTTCCCCCAAGGTTTATCACCACATCCGCGATTACAGCGGCAACACCTGCCTGCATTCCTTTTAAAACCGAGTTTACTACAATGTTATCCCTAAATGCCGCGTAAAAAACGGAGATAATACAAAGGGTTATAAAAGGAGGCAGAATTGTTCCTAAAATAGTAATTAAAGCCCCCAATATCCCGGCAACCCTGTACCCTAAAAGTATCGCCGCGTTGACCGCCACAGGCCCTGGGGAGGATTGCGCAATTGCCGTTAAATTTAACATTTCTTCTTCCTTGATCCAGTGCAGGTCATCAACAAATTTCTTTTTCATAAGCGGTACAATGACATATCCCCCTCCAATGGTAAAAGCGCTTAAATAAAAGGTGGACTTAAACAATGTTAAATAAGTGCTTTTTTTACCCTCCATGCCCCAATCCTCCTTTTTGCCGCTTGATTATATAATTGTATCACAAAACATAAATTTAGTATTCCAAATTCCAAATATAATAAAAAACAATGATAAAGGAGGGTTTTTTAGATGAATGAAGTGGACAAGTACATTGAAGGTTTTCCAGAACATGTGCGGGAAAGACTGACTGCCATAAGGAATATTATCCGTGAGTTGGCCCCGCAGGCAACCGAGCGGATTTGCATGAGAATGCCCACATATGATTTAAACGGGAAATGGCTGGTCCATTTTGCCGCTTTTAAAAATCACATAGGCTTTTACCCACAGCCTGAGGGAATTTTAGCATTCAAAGAAAAGCTTTCAGGCTATAAAACCTCAAAAGGCGCCGTGCAGTTTCCCTTGGATAAACCTTTGCCAACGGATTTAATCCGCGAAATTGTAAAATACAGGGTAGAAGAACAAACAAAATAAAGCCCTGCATGAACCTTGCGGGCGTATATGTTTCAAAGGCATATTAATATACGGCTTATAAAAACCACGCTTTGATAGTTCAAAGACGTGGTTTTTTTGCTTTATGGCGTTACTTTTGGCATTTGCATTCGCTGGTATTTCATGTTTCCTATGCATAGTTTAATATTGCGAGAAATATATTTTATAAAGCATGGGATTACCTTTTTTACCTCAATATTTTAAATGGTGTGAAGGTAATAAAAAACCATAACAAATTCAGTGGAAATGCTTTTTATGCCAAAACGGGGGCGCCTGCCAGCATGGGTATGTTCACCCGCTATGGATTTAGGGACTGAAAGCTTTGCGCTTGGAATGTTTAACATGCGGCATACATCCCGCAAAAATTGAGGGATTAACAAGCGTAACATAATGGATAGAAATTATCAAAAATTTTCACAAGAATGCTAAAAATGAGAAAAAAGATGAAAACTGCGGTTTTGTTAACTTTAAAGTTATTAAAATTTAAGTGAAAGCTAAATGAAGGGTCAGGGTGGTTTTGGTGGATTTTGATATAATTAAATATCCTTATTGCAGAGTAAAAGAAGAAAAATTCCCCCAAAAAGGCAAGTGTTTTCACAAAAACAGCATGGGTCTGAATATTAAAATTTGCCCCTTTTGCAATTTTTCAACATCCCTTCCCGTCAGTAAAGGCTTAAAAGTTGCAATAATCATTGAATGCAGTAAATTCGGATACGGGTTTAGGATTACTGAATAATCAAAAACTTATAAATCTAAAAACAATCCACCACTAAAACCAAAAGCTTAAGCGGGCTTTTCAAAAACGCATGCTTTATAAAAACCTTTGCCTGACTTTCGTTTTTATAAGGACACATAAACTAAACTTTTTGCTAAATATGGCGAAGTAATATATAGCCAGCTATCCTATTTCTTTTCTTTAAAAGCCTTCCGCATTTAATTGTGGGGGGCTGTTTTTTTAAAAATAAAGGAATATGCCCAAACCAAACTACATCGTAAGCATTGGCTCCATAGATGAAGAATTCCGCAGGATTGCGTTTTTTGTGCAAAGTAAAAGGGAAGAAATATCTAAAAAGCTATTATTCTGAGTTTTTAAACCTGATAAAAGCCCAAACGGGGTTTTTCCCCGAAAAGAGCACCCACGAGTGTTAATAAACGGTGATACTTCAGGAGTTTGCCCGTTAGAAGTCGGGAAAAAAATAATTGAAATTACCGTTACCGCTGAAAATGGCTGGACAAAAAGCCACTGCTTTTGCAGTGGCTTTTTTTATTAAAATCATAGCGCAAAAATATGGTTTTATAGTATAATAAAAAATAATAATTCCAAATTCGGGGGTGGCGTATGAATTTATACGAAAAAGTTAGCACCGGGCTTTCAGGATTTGATGAAGTCATAGACTTTCTCCGCTTTGGTGACAACGTGGTGTGGCAGGTGGATAATCTGGAAGGCTACAAAAAGATGGCAGGCTTTTTTATAAAAAGCGCAAGACAAAATAACATAAACCCTGTCTACATCCGCTTTTCCAGCCACGAGCCATTAATTGAGGGGGAAATAAAAACCTATTTTGTAGACGCAAACATGGGCTTTGAAAGCTTTACCACCCAAATTCACAATATAATCACAAAAGAAGGGAAGCGCGCATTTTACGTTTTTGACTGTTTAACGGACTTATTAAAATACTGGCATTCGGACTTAATGATTGGGAACTTCTTCAAAGCCACATGCCCCTATTTATTCGAGCTTGATACCATTGCGTATTTTGCGATAAAAAGAAATTCCCACACCTACAATACCATTGCGGGGATACGTGAAACCACCCAGCTGTTATTGGATTTGTACCAAATAAGCGGTAAAACCTACATTCATCCCCTAAAAGTATGGCAAAGGTATTCCCCCACCATGTTTTTCCCCCACCTTGTCAATGAATGTGAGGCGGTATCCATCACCTCAAGCTTTGACGCCTCGGAACTTTTTAAAAACATAAGCCGCGGGGAACTAAAACTTGACTATTGGAACACGATTTTTGAAGACGCCAAAAAAGTGCTAAACTCCTCTTTAAAAAAGCAGGAGTCCACAAAGAAAAAGCTCATGGGCATGCTTATTGGAAACGACTCAAGGATGTTTGAGCTATGCTTAAAGTATTTTACCTTAAAAGATATATTAAATATTTCCCAAAGGCTTATTGGTACCGGTTTTATCGGCGGGAAAAGCGTGGGGATGTTGTTAGCGAGAAAAATCTTGGAAACAGAAAGCAGCGGGCTTTCCTCAATTTTAGAACCCCACGACTCTTTTTATATCGGCGCTGACGTTTTTTACACCTACATTGTGCAAAACGGGTGGTGGTCCCTGCGAACAAAGCAAAAAACCCCCGAAGGGTATTATAAATACGCCGAAGAACTTAAGGAAAAACTCTTGCACGGCACATTCCCAAAGGACATTCAGGAACAGTTTATCCAAATGCTTGAGTATTTCGGGCAGTCCCCAATCATTATCCGTTCAAGCTCGCTTTTGGAAGATAACTTCGGAAACGCCTTTGCGGGAAAATACGAAAGCGTGTTTTGCGTAAACCAGGGAACCCCGCAGGAACGATATGAAGCCTTTGAACAGGCGGTACGGAAAGTTTATGCCAGCACCATGGACAAAGACGCCCTAAATTACCGCATGAACCGCGGCCTTGCCTTTTTAGACGAACAAATGGCAATTTTGGTGCAGCGGGTTTCAGGAGACAGGTTCGGGGAATATTTCTTCCCCCATATAGCGGGGGTGGGGAACTCCCAAAACTTATATGTATGGGATAATACTATCGACGTGAGCGCGGGAATGCTCCGGCTTGTGTTTGGTTTGGGAACAAGGGCCGTTGACAGGACCGGCGGGGACTATGTGAAAATTATATGCCTTGACGACCCCAAAAGAATCCCCCCCATGAATTATGAGGACCAAAAGAAATTCTCCCAGCACAGGATGGACCTTTTGTCCTTAGAGGAGAATGCTTTCAAAACCCTTGATGTGGATAAAGTTTTGGACCTTCCCCTAAAAGCGGACAAAGACCTGTTTTTAAGCTACGACCATACCACCGCGGCAAGGTACAGGGAATTAGGCTATACCAACCTTAAAACCCCCTATATTTTAGACTTTAAAAAACTTCTTTCACAAACTGATTTTCCACAGATTATGAGGCAAATGCTTTCCGTTTTGCAAAAGGCTTATGACTACCCCGTTGATATAGAATTTACCGCAAACTTTACAAAGGATGGGAAATTCAAAATAAACCTTCTCCAATGCCGCCCCTTGCAAACCAAAGGCTTGGGTAAAACCGTAATAATCCCTGAAATTGTCGGGGGAAAGGACTGCCTTTTTAAAGCGTGCGGCAACTTCATGGGCGGAAGTGTCAGGATGTCATTGGATTATGCAATATTTATTAACGCAAGCAGTTATCTTTCCCTAAACGAACAGCAAAAATACGAAGTGGCAAGAATTATCGGAAAAATCAACGAAATTATGAAGGATAAAAACGCAATGCTAATCGGCCCGGGCAGATGGGGAAGCACCACACCCTCTTTAGGCGTGCCTGCCCATTTTAGCGAAATTTGCAATATGAAGGTTTTGTGCGAATATTCCTCAAAAAAAGACGGGTTTATGCCCGAACTTTCCTACGGCAGCCACTTCTTTTTAGACATTGTGGAAAGCGAAATATTTTATGTTGCAATTTTTGACGGTTTTAACGGAACAATTTTTAACCCTGAATATGTCTTAAATAAAGAAAACCAGCTTTCATCATTTATACCGAAAAGCCAGAATTATGAAAAGGTAATCCACATCGCCCAAACCCCCGGCATGGAAATTTATTCGGATATTGTATCGCAAAGATTATTGTGCAGGTAAATTGGAAAATATATATCCTGTCTTGTTCTTGCCATTATAATATGGCATAATAAAAACAAAAACCCAAAGGAGGAAAAAATGGAATTTTTAAAAAATTTGCCCCAGAAACCAAAAAAACTAAATGAGCTGATTTCAGCACAGGCGGGAAGTGTAGCCAGCATGTCCTTATCCAAAATTGATGATGTGCATATGACCCTTTTGGCTTTTTCGCCAGGGGAGGGCATAAGCGAAGAAAAATATGAAAATGATATGTTTTACTACTGCGTGGAAGGAAATATGCAAATTCTTTTGGATAATTCCGCCCATGCTTTATCTAGCGGGGACTGCTTTTTAGCGCCAAGGGGGGTTTTACATGAGCTAAAGCCGGATTGCGGTTTTAAACTGCTTCAAATAACTGTTGGAGGTATTGATATGGATTTTATGAAAAACATTGAAAAATCAAAAGTGATAAAGTTAAAAGACATGGTATCCTATGAGGAAGGAAAAATCATAAGCATTACCCTTGCCCAAAAAGAGCATGTGGGGATAACCCTTTTTGCCTTTGCAGCAGGTGAGGGGGTAAGCACCCATTCCGCCCCAGGGGACGCCATGGTATATGTTTTAGACGGGAAAGCCAATATAACAGTCGGGGACGAGGAATTTGTAGTGGGAGAGGGCGAGACCATTGTGATGCCCGCAAACGTGCCCCATGAGGTAAAGGCAAAAGAAAATTTCAAAATGCTTTTGACGGTTGTAAAATAACCTGCATTTGTGCTTTTTTACCCTAAAAATTTTCTTTTAAAGTTTTAAAATTGTGTGTATTTCAATATTTTTTATTGAAAGATACCGCATTTTATGTTAATATTGAACTAAACCTTGTACTTTTTAAAAGTAAACAATATAAGAAAAAGAAAGAGGGGTAATTTAATGAAAAAAGCCTTAATTTTGTTTTTGTCAGTAATTTTCCTGTTTAATGCGTTTACTTTTGGCGCATTGGCGGAAGATGAAATCAAAGTTACGGTTGATGGAAAACAATTAACTTTTGACCAACCACCCATTATGGAAAATAACAGGGTACTTGTTCCCATGAGGGCGATTTTTGAAGCGCTAAATTCACAAATTGATTGGGACGACGCCACAAAGACAGTTACCGCAACTAAAGGCGATGTAGTTGTAAAAGCTACCATAGGGCAGGCTGAAATTATCAAAAACGGCACATCCATAGCTTTAGACGTTGCCCCGGTTATAGTAAACGGAAGAACCCTTGTTCCTGTAAGGGCAGTTTCCGAAGCTTTAGACGCCAAGGTTGATTGGGATCAGGAAACCAAAACCGTAATCATCACATCAGCGCAGGCTGACGAAGATGAAATCACAAGTGGAAGCCTTTATAAGATTACATCGGTATCCACCGGCAAAAACATTTCCATTGAAGGCAAATCCAACGACAACGGAGCAAAACTATTCTTGACCGACGCTAATGATGAAGATTACATGGTTTGGATGTTTGTGTATAACGGTGATGATTATTACACCATCACCAACAGGAAAACCAATTTGGTATTTGACGTTCCCGGCCAAAACAAAAGCCCGGGCGTTATCCTAACCCAGTATTCTTCAAATAACGGGGATAACCAGATTTTTAAACTAATTAAAAACGAAAAAGGAAGCTATTACCTACAAGGCAAACAATCTGGATTATACCTAACAGTAAACGGCTCATACATATCCCAGGAAAACTTCACAGGAAATGACGACCAATGCTTCACCCTAACTTATGTGGGCGAAAGCGGCCTTGTTTTGATGGGCCTTGCCGCGACCCCGTTTGTGGTAAAAGGTGAAGACGCCGTATCCAGCATAAAACTACAATGGAACCAGGTTCCCGGGGCTACTGAATATGAAGTTTACCAATCCAAAAACGGCGGCGAATTTGAACTAATCAACGTTGTAAAAGGAACCCAGCTAAATGTATACGACCTTGCGGTGGGCGTAACATATAAATACCAGGTTAAAGCTAAAAGCAAAAACAAGGTTATAGCAACAGCTACCAGCAAAGAAAACACACCATACAAAGTGCCTGAAAACTTAAATATATACACAAACCTAACCCATTCAGGGTTTAAGTGGAAGACTAGCGGGACATTAGTTGACGGCACATATTACAAGTTCTACACCAAAGGCAGGACCGACGGCGGCAGCGGCTTTGGCTCAATCGTTATGCAAACCTCAAAAGACGGTATTAACTTTGGTGAAGAAATCACGGTACTAACCATTGAAGACGTGCTAGCGCATCCCACAAGCGAAGGCCTAAAAGACTGCAAATTTGAAAGCAATAACTTCTTCTATAACCCATATACAAACAAATTCATGCTATGGACCCACTTTGAAAAAGCAAGCGACTACTCACTTGCAAGGCTTGCGGTTGCATACGGCACACCCGGCGAAAAGTGGACTTATGGCGGAAGCTTCAGGCCTTTAGGCTATGAAGCAAGGGATAAAAACATCTTCATGGATGACGACGGAAGCGCGTACATTATCACCGCAACCAACATGAACTCCGATATCGCAATCTTCAAGCTAAATGAAGAGTGGACCGACGTTGTTGAACTTACCGCCATTGTAAACAAAGGCCAGCACAGGGAAGCTCCGTGTATCACAAAGGTTGACGGTATTTACTACATGTTCACATCAGGTACCGCAGGCTGGTACCCGACAAGAACCATGTATAACTCCGCGCCAAGCATTAACGGCCCGTGGAGCGAACCCAAGTTCATCGGCAACACCAGCAATTTCTCCAGCCAGTCCAACTACATTTCAAAGCTAGGGGATACCTACTTCCTAAACGCTTATCGTTGGAGATTTGGTTGGAAGGACGCAACAGATACCAGCACCCACACAAGGATGTTCCCGATATCCTTTGCTGACGGATTTGCCTTCTATGACTTCTACACCGAAATCTTAAACGACACGGAAAGGCAAATCGCAATCAGGGTTGAAAACGGCAGGAACCTATCCCAAGGCAAACCCGCGTACGCTTCCAGCAATACCAATGACGCGTATAAGGTAAACGACGGGGATTACCAGACCGCGTGGGTTGCAAACAAAGAATGGCCCTCAAGCTGGACTGTTGATTTAGAAGATGTACATGAGCTTACTGAACTTCAAATCTCATGGCATATGGTACAAGGCTCAGAAGCGTACTACAACTACACCGTAGAAGCAAGCCTTGACGGTCAGAACTTTGAAGTGATACTTGATAAGTCACAGGGCTACACAGACTACGGATTTACCGTTGACCAGCTATCAGGCAAGGCTAGATATATAAGGATTAATATTTTAGACGCTAAAATCCAAAATACCAACAGCAACTGGTACACACCACAACTTTACGAAGTTAAGGTATTCGGATATTAATAAAAAAACCGGGCGCAAGCCCGGTTTTTTTATTGCCCTAAACTGCCCAAAAAAGACATGTACCTAAAAATGCCCATAACAATTATTATTAATTGACATTATCTAAAAAGAAATATAAAATAAATCATACGAACTTGATACTGCAAGGAAGGTTTTTCTATGAAAGGGAGAATAAACACATACACAGGGGTTGATTTTTACGTTTTTGAGCCCAAAATTGAGGATATAAAGAAGGAAGATATAGCCCATGCCCTTTCCCTAATCTGCCGCGCAAACGGTCATTTTAAGCATTTTTATTCCATAGCGCAGCATTGTATTAACTGCTATAAGGAAGGGAAAATGCGCAAGCTTTCCAATAAAGTTTTGCTGGCCCTTCTTCTTCACGACGCCAGCGAAGCCTACATATCCGATATAACCCGCCCTGTAAAAGAGCGCCTTTTGGAATATTTAAAAATTGAAAACGAAATACAGGAAATGATTTATAACAAATTCGGCATATATGATTTAACTGGGGAGGAAAAAGCGCAGATTAAGGAAATTGACGACCTCATGCTTTGGTACGAGTTTAAAAATCTGCACACCTACTCATTAAGCGGCACCCCTCCCAAAAAATACGCCGAACTTGACTTTAGCTTTAAGGATATGAAAGAAGTGGAACAGGAATACCTGAATATTTTAAACGGAATATTGGCGGATTTTAAATGAAAAATAACTTTTGATTAAACTTGTGTAAACAATAGTAAATTTGTTTAAATTACCCCGTTTTGGGGTATTTTTTATGTATAAGGCAAAATAAATAAAAAAAGGTGATAACATGGAAAATGTGATAAATATTTTAGTCATGCTGCCAATTAAAGAGGAACGCCACAGGGAAAAATTAAAAAGCGCTTATCCTGAGGCAAATTTTATTTTTAAAGAACGGATAACACAGGAAGATGTAAAAGATATAAATATCGTAATCGGCAATATCCCGCCAAAATTCTTAAAATGCGAAAACAAAATCAAGTGGATTCAATTGGGAAGCGCGGGAGCCGACCCCTATTTAAAGGAAGGGGTAATGCCAAATGGCGCAGTATTAACCAACGCCACGGGCGCATTTGGCCTTGCAGTTTCCGAGCACATGCTGGCAGGTACCCTTTTGTTGATAAAAAAGCTAAACAAATATATCCTAAACCAAAAAGAGCACCTTTGGCATGACGAAGGGGAAGTTACCTCAATATATAATTCCCGCACCTTGATTTTGGGTATGGGGGATATCGGCAGCGAGTACGGCAAAAAAATGAAAGCGCTTGGAAGCTATGTTGTGGGAATTAAAAAAAATATAGCGGATAAGCCTGAATGGGTGGATGAATTATATACCATGGAAAAACTTGAGGAAGAACTGCCAAAGGCCGATATTGTGGCCATGAGCCTTCCAAGCAACGCAGAGACTAAGCGCATAATGGACTATAAGAGGTTTTCGCTTATGAAAAAAAGCGCAATTTTAATAAACGCGGGAAGGGGGGACGCGGTAGCTACGGACGATTTGGTGAAAGCCTTAAACGAAGGGCTGATTTTTGGCGCCTTTTTAGACGTTACCGACCCCGAGCCCCTGCCTGCGGGCCACCCCTTATGGGACGCAAAAAACGCGGTCATAACCCCCCATATTTCAGGTTGGTTCCACTTAAAAGACATACTTGAAAAGATCATTGATATTTCAGTAGAAAACCTAAAACGCTTTAAGCAGGGCGGGGAACTTATAAATATAGTGGACCCGAAGACGGGATACCGCAAAAGCTGACGGAAAAACTTTATGAAAAAATCCTCCATATATAAAACATATGGAGGATTTTACATTTACTTTTTCAAATAAAAAAGCCCACAAACTACAGTTTGCGGGCTTGGTGCGGATAGAGGGACTTGAACCCCCACGCTTGAGGCACTAGATCCTAAGTCTAGCGCGTCTGCCAATTCCGCCATATCCGCATAGCTCCAATCGACGTTTATAAATATAACACGCTTTTTATTCTTTGTCAACACTATTTTTTAAAAAATTTTTATTTTTTTATTATTATTTTTATTGGTTTTTTCCCAAACCTATTCATGACAAAATCAAGAAAACCCTCCAGAGTATTCCAAAGGGCAAAAACACAAATTCCGTTCCCAAAAACCAAATTAAAACTTTTATATCACCGCTTTATTTCGTTATAAACTTCCCTTTTAGGAACGCCCAATTCCTGCGCCGCGGCTTTTATCGCCTCTTTTTCGCTCAAGCCTTTTTCCAAAAAATGCTTAACAAGCTCACTTGCGGATAAATCCTTCAAGGGGCTTTCGTTATTTTCCTCCCTGCACCCTTCAACAACCAGCACAAATTCCCCTTTAGGCGGGTTTTCACTAAAGTATGATATAGCCTCGCTTAATTTCATTCTCAAGGTTTCCTCATGGATTTTCGTAAGTTCCCTTGAAATTGAAATATTCCTTTCACCGAAGGCTTCATACATGTCTTTTAGTGTTTTTAACAGCTTATGGGGCGCCTCATAAAAAATCATGGTGCGCTTTTCGTTCTTTAATTCAGAAAGCCTTTCCGACCTGCTTCTCTTATTCACCGTCAAAAACCCCTCAAAAGCAAACCTTCCCGTAGGAAGGCCCGACACCACCAAAGCCGATAAACACGCGCTTGCCCCAGGGATTGGTATTACATTTATACCGTTTTCAACGCACAACTTTACCAAATCCTCGCCGGGGTCGCTAATGGCAGGGATTCCCGCGTCGGATACAAGGGCGATGTTTTCCCCGCTTTTTAGCTTTTCCACCAAATACTTTCCCTTTTCAAAGCGGTTGTGCTCAAAATAGCTGGTCATGGGCTTTTCAATCCCAAAGTGGTTTAGGAGTTTTAAGGTATGGCGGGTATCTTCCGCGGCAATTAAGTCCACGCTTTTTAAAACCTCAACCGCGCGGAATGTGATATCATCCAAATTCCCAATGGGAGTTGCCACAATGTATAATGTACCGCTCATATTCATCCTCTTTCACAGATAAATTCTAAATACTCCTTGGTGTAGGTGTTGTCCTCATTGTAAATCACAAGGGGGGGAAGGGTGTGAAGATATGGTTTTGCCCCCTTCATTCCTTCAATTAAAACAAGGTTTGGCGCCTTGTTAATTTTGGGGATTACATATTGGAGTTTTTTTGGCTCTAAATTGTATTTTCGCATATAAACAAAAATATCACAAAGCCGCTCGCATTTGTGAATAAGATAAAGCCTTCCCCCGAAGCGGAGGATTTTTGAAGCGCTCAAAATCACATCCTCAATTGTGCAAAAAACCTCATGGCGGGCAGCCTTAATTGCTTCATCCCCGTTTTGGAACCCGCCCCCTTGGTTCATGTAAGGGGGGTTGCAGGTCACCACGTCGACGGTTTTTCCCTTAAAGATTTCGGGCGCGTTTATAATATTATCATTTATTATCGTAATTTTATCCATAAGATTGTTAAGCTCAACGCTGCGTTTTGCCATGTCATATACTTCCGGGAGGATTTCAATGCCAAAAAACTTTTCCGCCTTTGTCTTTTGCACCATCAAAAGGGGGACAGCCCCTGTGCCTGTGCAAAAATCCACAACCACCTCGCCCCGCATGGCTTTAGAGAAATTTGCCAGTATCACCGCGTCAGTCCCATAGCAAAAGCCCTTGGGGTTTTGTATTATTTTTAAATTGTTTAATTCATCCAGCCTTTCGTTTTCATGGACTATCATAATTACCTCGCGATTTATATAAAAATTATCGGGAGATGCTTGCATCTCCCGAAAAAGGTTTTTTAGGAATTAGCCGGCTGTGGAGCGTTAACCGGGCAAACATTTGCGCAGTTTCCGCATTCAATGCATTGTGATTCATCGATTACGAATTTTGTATCACCTGCAGAGATACATGAAACAGGGCATTCTGCTTCACAAGCGCCGCAGCTGATGCAATCGTCAGTAATTATGTAAGCCATCTAAAAGCACCTCCTTGTTATGAGTTAATTTTAACACAATTTTAAAAAAAAGCAATATAATTTCAAATATTTTGTATATTTTTTCATAACAATAAGATTGATATTGCAAAATATTTAAACTATAATATAGAATAACTTAAATCGGATTTGGAGGTTTAATATGAAGACCACAAAAAACGTTGTTTTAGCAGCCATGTTTGCGGCCCTTTCAATGATAATTGTTTTAATTATTCCCTCAATCACCCCATCCCCCTTTACGGTGACGCTTGGGTCCCACGTTCCCACCATGATCGGGATGTTTATAAACCCCTTTGTGGCGGTCGGGACGGTTATAGGGTCGGTTATAATCTTTGCCACCAAATACCCGCTGGTTGTGCCTGTCAGAAGCGCGACACACGCGGTTTTTGCTTTGGCAGGCTCATACATAATTAAAAAAAGGGGAACAGGGAAATTAGCTTTAGCCCTAACATGGTTTGTAACCTTAATATTGCATGTGTCATTGGAAATAATAGTGATTACGCTTATGGTTGCGGATATCAGGTTCGTGCTTCCGGTATCTAAAGCGGATTTGCCGGGGTTTAGCGCCTTTTTAGCAGGGGCGGTTGCCTTTGCGGTTCACCACACCATTGACTTTATCCTTGCGGCAACCATAGCAAGAGGGCTTAAAAAGACCAAATTAATTGACTAAAAAGGCATAAAATTTGAAAGAATTTGTTTTATTACAGCCCAAAAAGTTTATAGTTTTTAAAACAACATTTAAAGTAACATTTATAACAACATTTAAACAACATTTAATGCAACATTAAAACAGCATTTAAAACAGCTTTAGGAAGGTACTTATGCAGATAGGAGATGTAAAATTAAAAAACAGGGTGCTTTTCGCCCCCATGGCGGGGGTGAGCGACGCTGCGTTTAGGAAAATTATCCGCGATTTCGGGGCGTCCCTTACTTATTCTGAAATGGTCAGCGCAAAAGCCTTAACGTATAAGGACAAAAAAAGTTTTGAGCTTTTGCCAGAAGAGGACGAATTCTGCGCGGTCCAGATTTTTGGCTCGGACCCTGTTTTAATGAAGGAAGCCGCCCAAATGATTTTGGAAGTGTCAAAATCCGCGCCTTTTATTGACATAAACATGGGCTGCCCCGCACCCAAGATTGTAAACAATTTTGAAGGCGCGTCATTGATGAAGGACCCAAAACTTGCGGCAAAAATAGTAAAAGCGGTAAAAGAGGGGATAAATAAACCCGTAACCGTAAAAATCAGGAAGGGGTTTGACGAAAACAGCGTAAACGCCCTTGAGTTTGCCAGGGAAATGGAATACGCGGGGGCTGACGCCATCTGTATCCACGGACGTGTCAGAAGCCAGTATTACAGCGGACAAGCGGATTGGGACATAATAAGAAAAGTAAAAGAAGCCTTATCAATCCCCGTAATCGGAAACGGCGACGTGTTTACAGCCCAAGACGCAAAACGCATGCTTGATTACACAAACTGCGACTTTGTTATGATTGCCCGCGGGGCGTTGGGAAACCCGTGGCTTATAAGGGAGGCGGTATCCCTTGTGGAAGAAGGTAAAATTTCGGAAAAACCCGGCATAGAAGAAAAAATCCAGATTATGCTTGAGCATATAAACCTTTTAGTCGGCCTAAAAGGCGAGCGCAGGGGGATACTGGAAGCCCGGAAACACGTTTCATGGTATGTGAAGGGCATGAAAAACGCCAGCGAAATCAAAAGGCGGGCAAACACAATGTGCACAAAAGAGGAAATGGAAAGCCTGATACTAAGCCTTAGGGAATTAAATTAATTCATATTTACAATGCTTGACGCAAAAAATTAAAAGTGCTAAAATGGAAAATAAAAATGAGAGGGAGTGCGACTGTGCCTTTGCAAGACAGATTAAGAGAGGGTTTAACATTTGATGACGTGCTATTAGTGCCGCAAAAATCGGATGTTTTGCCAGCTGATGTTGATGTTAGCACATATCTTACCAAAAACATAAAATTAAACATACCTATTATGAGCGCTGCCATGGACACTGTAACCGAATCCCAAATGGCGATTGCGGTTGCGAGGGAAGGCGGAATAGGGATAATTCATAAAAACATGAGCATTGAAGAACAAGCCACCGAAGTTGACAAGGTTAAGCGAAGCGAGCATGGGGTAATCGTTGACCCGTTTTATTTAGCCCCGAACAACAAACTCTATGAAGCCAACGAACTAATGAGCAAATATAAGATTTCCGGCGTGCCCATCTGTGAAAACGGAAAGCTTGTGGGGATTTTAACCAACCGTGATTTGAGGTTTGAAACCAATTTTGACAAACCCATCTACACCGTAATGACCAGGGAAAACCTAATCACCGCCCCCGAAGGCACAACATTGCAAGAGGCGCAGGAAATCTTAAGAAAGCATAAGATTGAAAAACTGCCCATTGTGGATAAGGACTTTAGGCTAAAAGGCTTAATTACCATAAAAGACATTGAAAAAGCCGTAAGATACCCCAATTCTGCCCGCGACTCCAGCGGAAGGCTTTTGGTGGGCGCCGCGGTAGGGGCAACAAAGGACGTCCTTGACCGCTGTGAGGCCCTAATCCGCGCAAAGGTGGACGTAATTGTGCTGGATTCAGCCCATGGTCACACCAAAAACGTAATTGAAGCCCTAAAACAAATTAAAGGCCATTTTAAGGACATTCAGGTTATTGCGGGAAACATTTCCACAGGGGACGCGGCAAAGGATTTAATCGAAGCGGGAGCCGACGCGCTAAAAGTTGGCATGGGCCCCGGTTCCATCTGCACCACCCGCGTTGTTGCAGGTATAGGTGTTCCCCAGATTACCGCGATAAACGATGTTTATGAAGTAAGCAAGGAATACGGCATTCCTGTAATAGGTGACGGCGGTATCAAATACTCAGGCGACATTCCAAAAGCAATTGCGGCAGGGGCCGATGTGATTATGATTGGTTCCCTTCTTGCAGGCTGCGAAGAAAGCCCGGGTGAAACTGAAATCTTCCAGGGCCGCCGCTTTAAGGTTTACCGCGGCATGGGTTCCCTTGCAGCTATGGAAGAAGGCGGCCGCGACAGGTACTTCCAGGAAGGAAACAAAAAGCTGGTTCCCGAGGGCGTGGAAGGCCGCGTGCCATACAAGGGCCCTGTTAGCGACGTAATCTTCCAGTTGCTTGGAGGTCTGCGCGCGGGTATGGGATACTGCGGCTGCAGGAATATCCAAGAGCTAAAGGATAAGGGCCAGTTTATTAAGATTACCCCTGCGGGATTGAAAGAAAGCCACCCGCATGATATTTACATTACCAAAGAAGCTCCAAACTACTCAATAAACCCATAATAAAGGAGATATAAATATGGATAAGGAAAAAGTTATTTTAAGGATTACCGAAGTTGGGGTTGTTGCGGTGGTTAGGGCCGAAACCCCGGACCAGGCCAAAAGAATTGCCGACGCGTGCCTTGAGGGCGGGATACCGGCCATTGAAATGACTTTCACCGTACCCTTTGCCCATCATGTAATAGAAGAACTTGCAAAGACCTATCCAAATGGTGAAATGATTTTGGGGGCGGGCACAGTTTTGGACCCTGAAACCGCAAGGATTGCGATTTTATCAGGTGCCCAATACATTGTAAGCCCATACTTTAACCCTGAAACCGTAAAACTATGTAACCGCTACAGGGTTCCCGTTATGCCCGGCGCCATGACATTAAAAGAAGTTGTGGAAGCTATGGAAGCGGGGGCGGATATTATTAAAATCTTCCCCGGGGAAGCTTTCGGGCCAAAGATTATCAAAGCAATAAAAGGCCCCATCCCGTATGCTAAAATGATGCCCACAGGCGGCGTTGACGTAAATAACGTTGCCGAATGGATTAAAGCAGGCGCCGTTGCGGTAGGCGTAGGCGGGGCATTGACCGCGGGCGCAAAGACAGGGGATTATGAATCCATAACAAAGATAGGAAAGGAACTAATTGAAAAAGTAAAAATCGCAAGGGAAGCGCTAAAAAACAAGTAATACCAAAGTAACACCAAAAAAGCGGGTTTGCGCCCGCTTTTTTTAGTTTTGGCAAAGCCTGCGTGCTCAAACAAGAGCATTGGATTTAGGAAAATGTTTGATAACAAGGCTTTTCCTTGCCCGTGGCAAGCAAAAGCCCTTGCAAGGTTATTTAGGGGCGCATGAAACTGCGGGAACGCAATTTGCCTGAAAACCCTGAAGCGTTCAAAAATACGGTTACCTGAAAAGCGGGCAAAACGCCCGCTTTTTTTGCGGAAAAATACGGACACTAACAAAAAGCCCCATCTTTTGACATAATACTATTTTCCATTGAGAAATGCGTCAGGATATGTTATTATATATATAAGTTTTTTTATATTTTTACAAAAAACAAAGGGTGTCGGATATGAAAAAGCGCATTATTTCCCTGATTTTAATATTAATTTTTGCCATGCCCAAGTATATATCCGCCCAAATCAGCCCGTGGGCAAGGGATGAAATAAAAAACGCCCTATCCAGCCAGCTTGTGCGGGAAGAAATCATGCTTTTAGACTTTCAGGAAAATATTACAAGGAAAGATTTTTGTATCATTATAACTTCAGCTTATGAAAAGATATTAAACACGCAAATAAACTGCGACGAAAACTACTTTCTAGACACAAAAGACCCGTATGTCAACAAGGCTTACAAACTAAACCTTGTAAAAGGAATAGGGGAAGGCCTTTTTAATCCCGACGGGCTAATCACGCGGCAGGAAATCGCCACAATCCTTTCAAGGTTTTTAAGCCAATTTGAACATCCGTCAATTGCCACAAAAGATGTCCTAAAAAGGTTTTCGGACAAAGCCCAAATATCCGACTGGGCGGCCTTGGGCATTGCCCAAATGGTTGACGGGGGCTATATGCTGGGGGTTTCAGAAAACGAGTTTTCACCCCTTTCATATACCACCGTAGAGCAGGCGGTGGCGATAGTTTACAGGATTTATGAAAAATACCAAAAGGAAAAACCCCATTATATTCAAATCATCACCCCAAGTGAGGGGGATATGGTGGATAAAACCTTATCCATATCCTTTGAAGTGTCAGGGGGCAAAAAACAAAATGAATATTATGTGTATCTTGTGGCGGGAAATGAGCAAAAGAAATTTAAAACCCAAAAGCAAAACTTAAATATCGAATTGCTAAAAGAGGGGACATATACCGTATTTATAGGCTGCGACAACTACTTCAGCCTTCCTGTGACATTTACCGTTTCAAGCGGGGATAACGTACCCGGTGTTGTAAAAAAGCAATACTACAAGGCTAAAGAAGTAAATATATCATGGGACGGGGAAGAAGGAAAGGAATATAAAGTGGAAATTTCGCAAATAAGGGCCACTGATTCTTTAATACCCCCAAAAGAGCCTGAATGTGTAACGGTTTTAGGGACAAGCTATTCATTTTACACCAAACCCAACAGGATATACACCATAAGGGTTTATGACGCATTTGACAACATAATAAAGGAAATCCAGGTAAACACAAAGGTTTTAAAAAACTACAACGAAATATTTTCTGAATTTTTCAGCGACCATGTGATAGAATGCGAAGAAGACGCCCAAAAATATTTAGAAACTATTACGGTTAACGTATGGCAGCTAAATCAAAAGGGCGAAAAGGTGAGCGCAAAAATGGAAGTTGTAGTTCACCAAAAAATTGCCCAATCCGTGAAATTGATTTTTGATGAAATATACAACGGGGAAGAGCAGTTCCCCATAAAGTCAATTATTGGCTACTCATGGCGCCAAAGCAACAAAAGCCGCTTAAGCCAGCATAACTACGGCCTTGCCATTGACATAAACCCCGATGAAAACTATTGTATCTACCAAGACGGGACACAGATAGGTAAATACTGGAAACCGTATGAGGACCCCTATTCCATCACCCCATATGGCGATGTGGTGGAAGCCTTTGAAAAATACGGATTTACATGGGGCGGCGACGCATGGTCAAACCCTAAGGATTACATGCACTTTTCATTTATGGGAACATAGGAGGACATATGAGGATAAGCTTTTCAAACTATAAAATCAAATCCAATAAGGTGCAAAGACATATCAGGATACTCCATATTTCCGACCTTCACGACGCGGCGTTAGGGGAGAAAAATATCCGCCAAATTTTAGACCAAAAGGCGGATATATGCCTGGCCACCGGCGATATGATAGATTTATATAAAAAACTGCCGCAGGAGGAGTTTTTAAAACTTTGCCAAGTATTAAAAATACCAATTCTTTATTCCTTCGGAAACCATGAACTTTACTTAAAAAAACACGACCCTAAAAAATTTTCAGAATATGTTGAAAAGCTAAAAGAAAACGGGGTAATAATACTTGACAACGCAAAGTACGAAACTTCAGACATTGACTTTTTCGGGCTTACTTTTAAAGATGAAAACTATTTTAAATGGTTTAACTCCAAAAAAGAAAACGCCACAAATGAAGAAATCACAAATATTTTAGGAAAGCCCCATTTTGACAAATTGACAATCCTTCTTGCCCACAATCCCTTTTTCTTTCCCGAATACGAAAAATGGGGGGCGGACATCGTTTTTTCCGGCCATGTCCACGGGGGAATAGTAATCCTGCCCCATATAGGCGGACTTTTATCCCCTGAGCGAAAATTCTTCCCCAGATACTACAGCGGAAAATACGAGATAAACTTTGCCCAAATGTATGTTTCGAGGGGAATAGGGCAGAGCAAGTTAAAAATCAGGATAAACAACAAACCCCATATAATTGTTGCAGATATAAATAAGTATTAAAAACCCCAAAAACCACACAAAATAAAAAGTAAAGATTTGATTAGTGAAGCCAAGGCTTCACTTTTTTTATGCGCGAATTGGAATAATTTTGCTAGAATAGAAAATTTACATTGATATAAAATACTAATATGAAATCACATATAGATAAACGAAGGTTTGAGGTAAAGAAATAGGAGGATATAAAATGAAAAGGATTATTTGCTTTTTACTAATCCCAGCTTTTATTTTTACGCTAAACATAAATGTTTCTGCCAGGGTTATTACTGAAAATAACCAAGCGCCGATTTACAATCAGGACGGAAACTCTTTTTCCCAAATGGTAATCCCAAAATCCATTGGCGGGGATATTTCCCAAAACTATTTCAGGGACTGGCCCGAAGGGATTACCGCAACTGACCGCGCCTTTTCATCCATTGTTTATGACGGGGTGAATTTTTATTTAGTGCCGCAAAATGAAACGAAGATTGTAAAAGTTGACCCCAACGGGAACATGACAGCCTTGACTTTCCCCGAAGGCATATCTTTGGGTGATACCGCCTTTTCAGCAGGCGTATTTGACGGCGCAAACATATACTTTGCCCCCTACAACGCAAACGCGATTGTAAAACTAAACACCCAGAATGATGAAATTACCCTTATCAATAATTGGCCCGAGGGTTTTGACAAAGACAGCCACAAATTCACCAGCGCCGTTTTTGACGGTGAAGCAGTATGGTTTATTCCGCGGGAAGGCTCAAAAATATTAAAACTTAAAAATGACGCATTGGAAGTTGTGGACACGTGGCCCGATAATACCCCGCCTGTGGCAGGTGGTTATTCATCCAGCGTGTTTGACGGGGAAAACATCTGGCTAATTCCCTATAACGACACAAGGGTAATTAAAATTGACAAGGACTCAAACGAAATGACTTCCTACACCGATTGGCCCGAAGGCTTTGACTCATCAAAGGCTGAAAAATTCAAAAGCGGCACCGCGGTGGGAAGGTATATATTCCTAGCGCCATATAAGGCAGAAGCGGTTGTAAGGATTAATAAACAAACAGGGGATATGGCGGCGTACAGGGACTTCCCCGAAGGCTCAGGAACAAGTTTTTCCGTTGTGGGGACTGACGGAAGAAAGCTATGGATGGCGCCCGTTGACTCTGAAGATCTTGTAGTGTTTGATACCGAATATAATTTAATGAAAAAAGTAACCCTCACCAACGCAAACAGCCCAAACGGCACGGATAAATATTCAGGGGCTGTGTTTGACGGCGCGGATATGTGGTTTTCACCATTTAGCACTGGGAATGTCTTAAAGATTTCAGGCGACAATACTGCGCCCGTTGCGTTGTATCTTGAAATCGAGACAACCAAAAACACCCCTGTGCAGTCCACACTAACCGTGATTGACCCTGATGAAGGCGACAATATCACCTTTGAGCTTGTTACAAACCCGGGAATGGGCACAGTTGACTTAAATCCCGAAACAGGGGACTTCACCTACACCCCCAACCAGGATGTAACAGGCGTTGACAGCTTTGCGTTTAAAGCCAATGACGGGACCGAAGATTCCAATGTAACAAACGTGGTTGTGACAATCAAAGAAGGCGGCGAGCCTTCAATCCCTGCAGAACGGGGGCTTTATATCGACCTATGGGGCCACTGGGCGGAAGAAGCGGCAAATAACATGACAAACGCCAACATCTTCTTAGGAGAAAAAGTGGGCGAAGATTATTACTTTTATCCCAACAGGGTTATGAACCGCGCCGAATTTTTGGTATTCGCAAATTCCGTTTTAGGAGTAAGCGGCTCAGAAACGGATTATGACCTTCCATTTGAGGACACAAAGGAAGGCGCGGAAGCGTGGGTAATTAAAACCGCTTCAGGCTCATACCGAAATAACGTAATAAAAGGCTCCCTAGAAGACGGAAAACTCTACTTTAAGCCCTATGACTCCCTAACCCGTATTGAGGCAATAACCATTGCCTATAACATGATTGGCGGGGTGGAGGCAGCAGCACAGGAACTAACATTTGCGGACAACAACCAAATCCCCGAATGGGCTAGGGAAATCGTAGGTAAAATGCTAACCACAGGCCTTGTTAACGGGTATGATGACAATACCTTGCGCCCCAACCAGACAGTGACCAGGGCAGAGGCAATCCAGCTATTCTATAACTTGGTTGAATATATCGCGGGCCCCGGCAATGTGGACAATTTGAATGATTTAATGCTAAAATAGCCATATAATAAGGTTTTGATATAAAAAAAGAGGGAAGTTAAAACTTCCCTCTTTTTTATTTATTCTTTAATCTCTGCTTTCTTTTCCAAATATGAAAATGCCTTTGTCAAAATCAAAGTCAAAACAAGGTAAAATACAGCCACTACAATATACGCGCTGACATTTCCTGTTCTTGAAACATTTCCTTTTGCAATCCTTAATATATCATTCATAGCCACAGCGGAGGCCAATGCGGTATCTTTAACCAAGGTTATTGCCTCATTTGTAACGGGCGGAAGCACCCGCTTTACCATTTGGGGCAGGATTACCAAAAACATGGTCTGCTTTTTATTAAGCCCCAATGCGGTAGCCCCCTCATACTGCCCCTTGTCAATGGACTCAATGCCGCTTCTGAAGATTTCAGCCAAATACGCGGCGTAATTTAGGACAAACGCCAAAAGTATCGCCTGCATGTCTGTAAGAACTATCCCGAAAAGGGGAAGCCCGTAGTAGACAAAGTAGATTTGTAAAAGCAGCGGCGTCCCTCTTAAAACCCACACATAAAAACCTGAAATGGATTTTAAGACCTTGTTTGAAATCCTCAAAAAGGAAATCAAAAGCCCAAGGGGGATTGAGGCAAAAATTGTAACAAAGAATATGGTTAAAGTGATATTCATGCCTCTTGATAATTCTTTTGCTATATCAATAAATGACTGCATTACTACCTCCAGCTGCCATGTTAATATTTATAAAAACCTTATAGATTAAACCCCGAACCATTTTTTCATGATTTCATCCATTTTGCCGTTTTTCCTTAAAGTGTCCAATGCTTCTTCAACCTTGTTCTTAAACGCTTCGTCCCCAAGCCTGAAACCAATGCCGTAGTCTTCGCTGTCCAAAGATTCGTCCAATACCACATAATCAAGATTGTTGTCGGTTATGTAGTATCTTGCAAACACTTCGTCCATAACCGCTGCGTCAATCCTGCCTGCGCCTAAATCTAAAAGCACTTCAACATTTGTTTCGTATTCCTTAAGTGACGCTAGCCCATTCATAATTTCTTCCTGCTTTGATAGGGCATTAAAGCTTGAGGAATCCTTTTGAAGGCCAACGTTTTTACCTATTAAGTCTTCTTTTTTAGCAATACTTGAGCCTTTCTTCACCACAATAACCTGGTCGCTTGAAAGGTAAGGCTCGGTAAATAATACTTGTTTTTTTCTTTCTTCAGTGATTGTAAAGCCGTTCCAAATGCAGTCAATCTTCTTTGAGGAAAGTTCCATTTCCTTTGCGCTCCAAGCAATGGGCTTAAATTCAACTTCCACGCCTAAAACTTCTGCCACGGCTTTAGCCAAGTCAATATCAAAACCAACAAGGTTTCCTTGTTCATCCCTGAATCCCATGGGCGCAAATTCATCATCCAAACCCATTACAAATTTGCCTTTATTAACAATGTCATCCCAGGAAGTGTCAACACTGTCTTCTTGTTTTTTCTCAATTTGCGCATTTTCATCGCTTCCAACACCTTGCGGGCTTTGGGTTTGTTCCGCTTTTCCGCATGATACAAGGGATAAAACCATGATTAGTGATAACATAAGCAGTAAAACTTTTTTCATATTTTAAACCTCCAAGTGAAATAATAATTTGTTATCCTTATTATACTTTACTTTATTAAATTTGTAAAGTGTTAAATCGTCAAATTTTATTCAAAAAATCCGCCTTCTTTTCCACCTTATTTGTACAATGTGATAAAATTAACATATAAAATATTAATATTAACTTTCCTAACCCCGCCCGAAACGGGGAAACCCCCAATAACTCATAGTAATGCTTCCGCATAACTAATGCCTGTTATGGATATAAATAAGGGTAATTAGCAAAAGATATTTTAGGAAAAATTCTGGCAAAAACCAAGATTTAAATTTTTCGCATTGCAGCTGACAAAAATTTTTATGACCTTGCAAAAAAAGTATTGATTTTTTTCAAAACATGTCTTATAATATGAAAGTCGACAGTTGCCGATGTGGCGGAATTGGCAGACGCACACGACTCAAAATCGTGCGGGAAACCATGTGGGTTCGACTCCCACCATCGGCACCAAAAAAATTGTAAATCCCCTTTTTGAGGGGATTTTTTATTGCCCGAAACCGCGCTTTGGGAAATAGCCAATCATTAAAAATATGCCCCGTCTTTTTGATGTGGCGCCCCCTTTGGGCCTTTCTTGACATAAGATGTTTTATAGGCTAAACTGATAGTGTCTGTTGGACAAATAGCAACTATAAATGACTTTTTGTATTTTTGGATATTTAATTAATTTTTGAAAGGAGCGAAGTAAGACTATGGACGCTGGCAGTAGTAGCGGCACAATACCTGAACGTAGACACAACGGATATAGTAACACTGCGGCAGCGTCCGCGTGTTACTGAGCTTCGGGCTGTTGTGTCTTACTCCTGTCAAGAGTACCGGGCATTTTTGTTCTGTATGTAAATGCTTTGAAAGAAGGAAAGACAAATGGCAAATGTAAAATCTTTGGACAAAAAAGTTTTAAAGCTTTTGGAAGAAAAAAAGTACAAAGAGATAAAAGACATTTTTTCTTCCATGAACCCTGTGGACATTGCGGCGTTTTTGCAAAATTTTTCGGATAAGAATACCTTGCTGTTATTCAGGATTTTACCCAAGGGACTGGCCGCCGAGGCTTTTGTTGAAATGGATTATGACCAGCAGGAAATGCTTATCGGAAGCTTTTCCGATACTGAATTGCATGAAGTCATTGAAGAGCTTTATATTGACGATATGGTTGACATTGTTGAGGAAATGCCCGCAAATGTAGTCAAGCGGATTTTGGAAAACTCGGATTCAAATACCCGGCAGCTTATTAATGAAATTTTAAAATATCCCACGGATTCTGCCGGAAGCATTATGACCACCGAGTTTATAACGTTAAATGCTGGCATGACGGTTGGGGATGCGATAAAACGCATCCGTGAAAAGGGGCTGGACAGCGAAACCATTGAAACATGCTATGTTACAGACAACGTAAGGCATTTAATCGGCGTTGTCACAATCAGGACCATAATCCTTTCCGATGAAAACGCAAGAATTGAAGATGTGATGAGCCGCAATGTAATTTCTGTTGGCACCACCGAAGACCAGGAAACGGTGGCAAACCTTTTTGCCAAGTACGGCCTTACAGTTTTACCCGTGGTGGACAATGAAAATAGAATAGTCGGGATAGTAACCGTTGACGACGCTATTGACGTTTTGCAGAGGGAAACAACGGAAGACATTGAAAAAATGGCGGCGATTACCCCTACGGACAAGCCATATTTAAAGAAGAACGCAATCGAGATATGGAAAAGCCGCATACCATGGCTGCTTATACTAATGATTTCAGCAACATTTACTGGTATGATTATATCCCGTTTTGAAGACGCGCTTAAAGCCTATGTCATCCTTACAGCCTATATCCCCATGCTTATGGACACAGGCGGGAATTCAGGAAGCCAGGCCTCTGTTACGGTAATCAGGAGCCTGTCTTTAAATGAGCTGGGTTTTGGCGATATTTTGCGGGTTGCCTGGAAGGAGTTTTGCGTAGCATTCATGTGCAGTATGACGCTTGCGCTGGTTTATTTCCTAAAGCTAATGCTGTTTGACGGGACGGGAATTAATGTTGCCATGGTAATTTGCATAACACTTATATTTACGGTTTTTGTCGCAAAACTTGTAGGATGTATCCTGCCCATGACGGCAAAAAAAATAGGCTTTGACCCCGCGGTTATGGCAAGCCCGTTTATTACCACAATAGTTGACGCAATATCACTTTTGATATATTTTAATATTGCAAGGTTTGTGCTTCATATCTGACAGACAAGCTTAAGGAAAAATGTATATGGTAAAAAAGCTGCATTCACTGCAGCTTTTTTTATGGGCTTTGAGCATTAAACGTGTTTCCTAGAATTAGCCATGCAAAACGCAAAACTGCGGGCTCAATTTATAGGGCTGAAAGCCCAAAACCCCTGTATTGTATGTATCCAATTAAACAACAGTAATTCACGTTTTTAAACGTCGCAAGATTAATCTTGTAACAAATCGGCTTAGTCCAGTATAGCATTATAAAAGTTAATATAATCGTTGATTGCCTCTTCAAAGTACGGGCTTAAATAAATATCAAAATGCCCGCAGTCATAATTTTTATAAGTTGCGTATTTATCGCGCCTTGCCAGCTTTATGGTTTTATCCGCGGGGGCCAGTGTATCTTTTTGACATGCCGCAACAAAAACAGGATTTAGTAGTTTGCCAAAATATTTACCCGGTGAATATTTGACAAATTCAAGCAATGTTCTTGCCGGTACTTCATTTATGAAGCTAACATCTTTGAAAAATCTTTTTTTTGTTTCTTCATCGGTTTCCAATATTGCGTTCTCCCCTTTATATGTTAAAAGCTTGAGCATCACGGGATGATACCCTGTTATTGAGGATAACAAGTCGGCAATAATAAAAGGCGCTTTTTTTAGGATATAAAGCGGGGAAACTGATTTTATTGTAGCCATAGTATCCGTATATGGGCATTGTGCTACCGCTGCTTTTACATCATTTCTGCGCGCAGAAAGCCATATTACATGCCCGCCGCTTAGTGAAGTGCCAAAAAGCAACAGGTTTTTCCCGTCAACGCGGCTGTCTTTTTTTACATACCCTATGGCGTTTTCCCAATCTTCAAGCTGCATTCTTACATTGATTAGCTGCCTTTTATTCCCGCCGCTTGCCCCAAAGTTGCGGTAGTCGAACAAAAAGCAGGCAAACCCCGCTTTTGCAAATCTTTCTGCGTATTCAGGCAAGCGGGTTTCGCGGGTCCCGCCCAATCCGTGGGCCATAACAATTACGGGGCATTTTTTGCCGCCGCCGGGCAAATATAACCACGCGCTGCACCTTGTTTTATTAGAATAAAAATCAACATCTTCCCGCCTAAATGTATTTTCCATGATTTTCCCCCTTTTAATATTGTCCTTTAAATTACATTATACAATAAAGTGAAAAAAAAGCCAAAAGCATAACTAAACCTTGTGCTGTATTTTTTGCTGATACTGCGCCTTTATATAGCTTTTATGATTTATAAAAATAAACCGTCCTGATTTGTAACGGTTTTACGCCGTAGCCTAAAATGAAACCTGTTTATGAAAACCTATAAAACGGGCTGAAATTTCAGCTTTAATTTACTAAATATCAATAAATAATAAAAAAGCAGGCTTTGCCTGCTTTTTTCACAATTAATACAGTTCCTTTGACGGATAGTTTTTCTTTTCGTCTGTCCGCCTTTTTCCAACTTCCTGCGGAACATTTAAAACGTCGTTTTTCTTTATGTGAAGCTTTTTATTGCTTTCAGTCCCGTGAGGCTCCCGGACGTCCGGCCTTCTCATTCCAGCTTTAGCCAAAGTATCACCTCCAAAAAAGTGCGGTTTATAAACATAAGTTTTTAATAAACCTAAATATATTATTTGATGAGGCAATACTTTATATCAAAATATTATTTTCCATTTGAAATTTTTAAAACCAATTCCTTGTATTCCTCATATGTGTACAGCCTGTTTAACACATCCAATAGGGCGCCTGTTGAAAGCCTTGACGGTATTTTTGCAAGTTTTGCCAGATTTTCGCGGTATAATGCGCTGTTTTCCTTTCCCCAAAGGCCGTCATTGTATAAATCGTTTTTAGTAATTTTTCTTGGTTTTTCATCCTCCCGCACACTTGCCCCGGCATTTTGCAAAATTTCTTTTAGCATTTCCCTGCTAATGCCTTCAACCCCCAATAAGCCTTCGGAAGAGGTTTTGGATTTTCTTTTTTCTTTGCCGAAAACATCCGGGATATAGGCATGTTTTATGTATTTTGAGTCAATCTGACCTTTTAAAAATGACCTGATTTTAAACCCCGCGCTGTCGGAGTCGGTTAAAATGATAATTCCCCTTTCTTTTGCCAGCTTTTTAATTAAATCCAGCTTTTCCTTGTCGGAAAAAATAGAAAAGCCATGGGTGGGGATAATTAGCGCCTCACAAACAGAATCCAGCTTTATTTTGTCATAAATCCCTTCAACAATAATAACCTCACTGATTTTTAGCATAAACACCTCAAAATAAAGGCTGCCGCGGCGCGGCAGCTTGTATATGTTAATTTTTAACTATTGCTAATCTCAATTAGCCCGTAATTCCCGTCTTTTCTTTTATAAACTATCGCGGGGGCAAAGGTATCCGCGTCGGAGAAAACGAAGAACTGATGTCCCAACAAATTCATTTGCAAAATTGCTTCTTCGTGGCTCATGGGTTTTATGAAATGGTGCTTTGTTTTTACAATCTTAAATTCGCTTTCTTCTTCCACTTCATTTTCTTCAACGCCGCCGGCTACTTTTGGAACAAAAGCGCTTTCTTTAAGCTTTTTGGATAACCTTGTTTTATTTTTCCTGATTTGCCTTTCTAATACGTCTATTACCAGGTCGATTGCCGCGTACATATCGTTTTGGGTTTCTTCTGCCCTGAAAATTATGCCCTTGTGATGAATTGTAACTTCAATGGTGTACCGGTCTTTTTGCACGGAGAGCGTTACATTTGCGATTGTGTCCTCGTCGAAGAACTTTGAAAGCTTGCCCACCTTTTTGTTGATGGTCTCATGAAGCGCATCTGTAACGTCCATCTTCCTGCCAGTGATGATAATCTTCATACCGTTCACTCCCTTATTAATTTTTTGCCAACGTCTTACAATTGGGTAATATAAGACTATGTACGAAGTAAGGATTTAATGTCCTTATAATATATATACCCAAAATTTCGACGCATAAACAAAAAATTTTAAATTTATATAACAATTTTTTTATGCCTTAACACATGGCAGCAGATGTTTACCGCCACAGGCAGCCCAGCTATATGGGTGGGGAAGGTTTCAATGAAAACCCTAAGGCAGGTGTTGCTCCCGCCAAACCCCTGCGGGCCTATGCCTAGTTTGTTTATTTCGTCTTTTAAAAATTCCTCCATTTTACGGTAGTAGGGATTGGGGTTTTCGTATTCAACGTCCCGCGTTAAGGCATATTTACTTAAAATCGCGGCCTTTTCCATACTTCCACCGATACCCACCCCTACAAAAATCGGGGGGCAGGGGTTTGCGCCCGCTTTTTTTACGGTGTCCAAAACAAAATCAATGACACCCGCCTCACCTTGTGAGGGTTTTAGCATGCAGGTTGCGCTCATGTTTTCGCTGCCAAAGCCTTTTGGCGCAAAAATAATTTCTAATTTATCCCCCGCAACTATTTCCGTATGGATTACCGCAGGGGTATTGTCGCCGGTATTTACCCTGTCTAAGGGGTCGCGGACAATGGAATTTCGCATATACCCTTCCTTATATCCCCGCCTTACCCCCTCGTTTATGGCGTCATAAAGATACTCTCCTTCAATATGCACGTCCTGCCCGATTTTAACAAAGAATATCGCCATTCCGGTGTCCTGGCATATGGGCATATTCTGCTCTTTTGCAATATCCGCGTTTTCCTTTATTTTTTCCAAAATTCCTTTTCCTATTTGGGATTTTTCAGTTCCAATGCTTTTTTCAATAGCGCAGTAAACATCGTTCGGCAGGCTGCAGTTTGCCTCAATGCACAAATTTTTCACAGCCTCAATAATGGTGTCGGTATGAATAGTTCTCATATAAATTCCCTTTCATTTATTTGTTTCATCAAAGCCCACTTTTTCTTTGATTATATAAAGGGGCCTGTTTTTTGACTCATCGTAAATCCTTCCAATGTATTCGCCCATAATTCCCAAAATCAAAAGGATAATCCCGTTGAAAAACAGCTGCGTCGCGATAGTTGACGCCCAGCCCCGGACAGCGTGGCCGAAAAATTTTTGGATTATTACCCAGATTAAATACAGAAAACTTACAAACGAAAAGGTAAAACCCATGTAGGTGGCAAGCTTTAACGGGATATACGAAAAGGAGGTAATGCCGTCTAGGGCAAAGTGAACCATCTTTTTTAGCGGGTACTTGGTTTTTCCCGCAAACCTTTCTTCCCGCACATATTCCACCGCGCACTGCTTAAATCCCGTCCAGCTCACAAGGCCGCGGATAAAGCGGTTTTTTTCTTTTAAGCTTTTTAAAATATCGCAGACTTTTCTGTCAATCAGCCTGAAATCCCCCGTATCCACAGGGATATCAAAGGAAGTGAGCCGCTTTAAAAGGCGGTAAAAAATTTTTGCGGTGGCCTTTTTAAATACAGTTTCGCCCTTCCGCTTTACCCTTTTTCCATATACCACGTCATAGCCGCTTTTCCAAAGCTTTATCATCTCGGGGATAATTTCGGGAGGGTCCTGCAAATCCGCGTCAATTACCACAATGGCTTGTCCGCTTGCTAAATCCATGCCCGCTGAAATTGCCACCTGGTGCCCGAAATTTCTTGAAAAGGAAACAAGTTTTACGTTTTTGTCGTTTTTGCAAATTTCCTTTGCGATTTTTTCAGTGTCGTCACGGCTTCCGTCGTTTACAAAAATGATTTCGTACTCATCATCCAGTGTATCCATCACGTTTTTTAGCCGCTTGTAAATTTCTCTTATTGTAAGTTCCTCATTGAAACAGGGAACCACAACGGAATATTTAACCATGAACATCCTCCTTATGTATAAAGCCCCCAAGTTGAAAAAGCGCAAAGAATAATGCTTACATAATCTTTAAAAATAAACGCGCCCGACATAACGGGGTAATACATAGCAAAAAATATTATAACATAAATTTTATAATTATTTACAAATTTTATTCCGTTTTTTTGCCTTTCTGAAATATAGCCGCAAAGATAGGAAAGCGCCAAAATTGAGAACATAAAACTTGCAAAATAGTGGTACATAAAGGTAAGGCGCGGTACCAGCATCCAAGGCAAAAGCTGGGACAAATACCCTATTACTATAAATAATGCCCGCCCGTCCTTTGCTTTTTTAAATAGCAAATATATTAAGAATATAACCGAAGGAAAGGCCGCCCACCAAATCAAGGGGTTTCCAATCCCTGAAATGGAAGACACAAGCCCCTCTGGCCTGAATTCCTGCGGCATGGAGTAGTAAAACACAGGCTTTGCCATAACAGGCCACTGCCACCACGGGGAAGAATAGGGGTGTTCTGCCACCAAATCCTTGTGGTAGTAAAACATATGGGTCTGATAATTCATAAAACTTGACAAATCGTTATGTGGAAGGGAAAGGATTGGCAAAAACGACGCGAAGTAAATTAAAAAGGGTATAAGGATAAAGAAGGCAAACCCTGCGAATAACATCTTTGCCGCAAACTTAAAATACCCGCTTTTATTGTCAAAATACCTCTTTACCATTCCAATTACAAACAGCACAAAAAGCCCCAAATACGAGTAAAACCCAATCCATTTCGCGCTTGCCGCAAGCCCGATAAATATGCCTGATAAAAACAGCGGCAAAACTACATTTTTTCTGTCCGCACCTTCATAAAAATCATACATAAAGTAGTAGGACAAAAGGATGAATAAAACAGGGAAGGAGTCAATGGTTGCAATCCTTGTCTGGGTAAAGTGAAGCCCGTCAAAGGCGGTAAAAAATGCGCACAAATACGCAAGGCCGGTCCTTTTAAATATCTTTTTGCCAAGCAAAAACATTACAGGCACCATAATAATGCCGCAAAGGTTTCCCGCAAACCGCCAGCCGAAAGGGGTCATGCCGAAAATCTTAATGCATGCCGCAATTAATAGCTTGCCAAGGGGCGGGTGGGTGTTTTCATAAGGCTCCAGCCCCCTCAAATGCTCGTAGGCGGTTCTTGCGTGATAGATTTCGTCAAAATACATGCTGTTTTTATAGGAAGGGTATTTTGGCAAATACTCTTGCTCGTCAAAACAAAGGTATGGGCTTTCCACCTTTATGTAATTGCCGTCTTTGTCCAAAATCCCGATTTCCATCATTTCAATATTGTCCAGTGACGTTATCTTAATAAACCTTGCCCCTACCACGCCGTTGGCCTCTTTTGTGTAGGTAAAGCAGTAGTTGGTGTCAAACTCATGGTACGGGTTAAAAATAAACCCCGACAGCGACGTTTCAATCTTTATTCTTCCATCCCCCAAGCCCTTATAATACATAATCCCGCCAAAATCATGCACGTCTTTTAAATCCACCACGATTATGGGATTTTTTGAAAAGTCGTGGTAAGTTTGCGGCGCGTAAGTGTTTCCCAAATTGAAAAAGGATATCAGGGCATAAATCAGGGTAAGTGCCGCCACCTTTACAAAATCCCCCTTTTGGCTTTTTTGCTTTTTAAAAGAAAGGGGCGGCAAAACTTTGGGAAATTCCCTTATATAAACAGAAATCCCCATATAAATTAAAACCGCAAAGGCAAAGATGGTAAATATGCTTCCGTAACCCAAATAGGGATTGTCGGGCAAAATATTGTAATCATCAGTCAAATATGCCCTCAAAACGTAAAAAACGTTAAAATAGTGGGCAAAGGAAATCCAAAAGGCAGGAATTAGAACCTTTTTGTTGTTAGTTATCACATAAGATATAAGCAGCAGTAGTATCGAAGGGAATAAATACCTCTCATGCATTTTTACCGCAAGGGTAAAGACTGATGTTATAATAATTGCCCCGGTGTAAAAAATTTTTGACCTTTCTCCCTTTGCCTTGCAAAAAAACCAAAAGCCCGATATAACAGTTAAAACTATAAAAATTATTCCCCAAAGGCGGTAAGTTAAAAACAAAAACCGGTAGTCTAATTCCTCAAAATTTGCCCCGAAAAGGCTGTATAAATTAAAGGCGTTCACGCTTGCGTAAGGATAGCTTGACATTGTTGAGGCATAAAGCCTTATTATCCCTAATATATCCTTGCCAAAAAAGGGCGCGGAAATCCCAAAAAACAAGGCCAGAAAAATGCCCACAGAGGACAAAAACTCCCTGTTGTAGTAGCTTTTCTTTTCCTTGTCATAATAAAGCTTTTCTATGTACATATATAAAAACACCGGGGTAAAAATCAGCGCCTGCGGTTTTAGGAGTGTTGCCAAAGCAAAAACCGCAGCGGATGGCTTGTACTTTTCAAGGTACAAAAAATATAGGGAAGATACCAAAAACAAGGAAAACAGCGAGTCAATCTGGCCCCAAACCGCAGAATTTATAAAAATTGCCGGGTTTAGCGCGTAAATTAAGCACGCCAAAACCCCCGCCTTTTTGTTTTCATGCCTTTTTGCGATAGTGTAAAGGAGATATGCGCAAACTATATCCGCAATGATTGAGGGGGACTTTACCAATAAAATGTCAAAAACCTCCCCAAAGTTAAAAGCCTGCCTGATTTTCCCAATCCCGTACAAAAAGTACATATAAAGCGGCGGGTAATCGCAGAAGGACACGTTTTTGTAAAAACTAAAAATCCCGTCTTTTGCTAAAGTATCACTCCATGAAAGCCAGCAGCCCATATCCGAGGGAAAGCCGTATACTACGGGCGCAAGCACAAGCCTAAACGCCAGGCCGAAGCCTAAAATGAACCCAGCGCTTTTTGATTTAACCTCCCCAAAATAGCCGTAGAAGAATAATGTTATAATTATCAAAAGCCCAAGATATAAAAATGTCATAAAATCACCCGAATTACCAAAATTTACTAATTATTATACCAAATTTTATTCAAATTGCAATGGGGAAGGGAAGAGGGGGTTTTCAGGGTAATGCTCCCAAAACCGCTGCGCTAAATCCCTTTTTTCTTCCAGTGTTATCTCCCTTGCTTTTTTATAAATATTAAAAGTAATATACTCATAATTTGGCGCAATCATCTTAATTTCCTCAATCTTTTCAAAGGCCTTCCCGAAGCCTTCGTTATTTAAGAGAAGCTGCGCGGGAATAGTAATAACAAGCTGGGTGTTTTGCGGAAGGTGGGTCTGGATTGGCGTTGGCACCACAAAGTAGTCCGCGTTAAACAAAACATAGGGAAAACCGTCCCTTAAATCCACCTGCGGGTTGTATAAAAGGAAACTGTTGTCCAATTCGTCAAAACCGATTGAGCTTTCAAGGTTTGCGATTGTGTCGTAGTTGTAATAAAAGGATGAGGATAAAAACACAAACTTTTTATCATTCCCGCATAAATTTTTCATCTTCTTTTTAAAGCTAATTAAATCCAAAATGTCAAACCGCATTTCCGACTGAAGCCTTATCCCGGGGATAATTTTTGCGGCTTTGAATTTGTCCAGCGGGTCCGATACCCCGTAGGGCAAAAATACCACGCTGAATGTAATTATAATACCTAAAGCGGTGGAAAAAATCTTTGCCTTGGGTTTTTGTGTTATAAAACTTATAAACGAGCAGGTGAAGTAAAAAAGGCTTGGGAAATACAAAAGCAAATGCTGCTGCCCGTGGCTTTGGGTCAGCTTAAACAGAATAAAGCATATTAAAAACTGGTTTATTAAAAAATACGTAATTTCTTCTTTTTTCTTATAGAGGGCAAAAAGAGCCCCCAAAATGAAACTTAAAATTGTAACAATCCCGATTTGGTTTAAAAAGAGCGATATATCAAAAGCAAGGGAAAAGGAATAAGCTTTGTATATTTCAGAATAATTGGTTTTCAAAAGCTTTTCGTACACAAGGGGCCAAAAGTAAAAGCAAAGCAAAAACCCGAAAGAAAACCCCGAAAAAATTAAATGCTTAAACCTTTCCAGCTTTAATTTTTTGTCCTTCACAAAAAAAATTGCGATAAATGAGGCGATAAAGAAGGATACCGACCAGAATAAAAACCAGCGCCTGAAAAGGTACAAAAGCGCCAAAAGCATTGAAATGACAAAACTTTTCCCGTAGGAAATTTTTCCGTTAAAATATAGTATTAAAACCAAAAGGGAAATAATTATGCCCCCCACATCCACAAAGCCAATTATTGCGGTGTAGTAAATGTAGGGGTAAAACAAAAGACTTAACACAAATGTGGTTTTAGGGTTTTCAAAGGAAAAGCGCTTTATAAAATAGTATAGCAATAAAAGGGAGGGTATGGTGTAAAAATTAATTAAACTAAGCACAAAAACCGTGCGGTTTGAGCCAAAAAGGTAATAAAACAAACTCACGGGCACAATGGGGATGTAATTATAATCCTCATGTTTTACGCTGTATAAAACATTGTTTATAAAATCAACCAAGGACGAGCTTTTGTCCATAATTGTCCTTGTGATTTTCCAATACCCCGCCGTATCCCAGTAGTAAACCGTAAGGTTTTTTGAGATGTAAATCGCGCAAATTATGTTTAATATAAGCCCGATTGCCAAAATTAAAATGAAATCCTCTTTAGGAAGGCTTTTTAGCGTGTTTTTAATCCTTATGTAAAAAAAGCTGAAGGCGAAGGTTAAAATATATAAAGTCAAACACAAAAAGCCAATATTTGATAAGGTTATGACAAACCTGTTGTAATAGCTGTTATCCACGTCATATAATAGGGATATTTTAGGGATAAATAGGGAAAGCCCCAAAGATATCATTAAAATAGGCAAAATAAAGGTGTCATAAATCTTATAAATCCTGCTTTTTAAAGGGGGGATTAACGCTAAGAATAAAACAAAAAGATAAGGATAGGCATTAAACCCAAAAGTATAGTGAATTTTTGTGGATACGCAAAAAACAATTGCCAAAAGAAAAATTAAGGTAATTATCTTTTTTTTCATTTGCGCCACCTCTTTAAAAAGGGATTTAATATGATTATATATTAACGTTTAAATAAAGTAAAGATTTAGTAAAAGAACAGGGTATTTATGGAAAGCCTTTTTATAAGTTTTCCACAGATACAATATTTAAAAACCCAAAAAAGAAAAATTCCAACAAAATGCACAAAATTTAAAAAGCTATATTGATTATGGGAATTTTTGATGATAAAATACCGTAGGTGAGTTGTAAATTGTCAACAATTTATCAAACACTGGATATACCAGAATGAAACACAGGAAAGGAGATTTTGACATGAAATATTCACATGAAGTTGAACGCATGTGTAAAGTGGCAAAAGGGGTTAGCAACCACGGCCCGGCGCCAATTCCACAGGAAGGCAAATGGGTACAAGCCAAGGAAATCAAAGACATATCAGGCCTAACCCATGGTGTGGGCTGGTGCGCGCCACAACAGGGAACATGCAAATTAACCTTAAATGTTAAAAACGGGATAATCGAAGAAGCCCTAATTGAAACCTGCGGCTGCTCAGGGATGACCCACTCTGCGGCAATGGCGGCGGAATTAATCACAGGAAAAACAATTTTGGAAGCGCTAAACACCGACCTTGTTTGCGACGCGATTAACACCGCCATGAGGGAATTGTTCTTGCAAATCGTATATGGTAGAACCCAGACCGCGTTTTCCGAAGACGGCCTTCCAATCGGCGCGGGGTTAGAAGATTTAGGAAAGGGACTCCGTTCACAAGTGGGAACAGTATATTCCACCAGCGCGAAAGGCCCAAGGTATCTTGAACTTGCGGAAGGATACATAACCCAGCTTGCTTTGGACGAAGAAGACAGGATTATCGGATATAAATTCGTGCACCTTGGCAAAATGATGGAAATGATACGCAAGGGCATGGACGCAAATGAAGCCGTTAAAAAGGCAACAGGCCAGTACGGCAGGTTTGACGAAGCGGTAAAATACATCGATCCCCGTGAAGAATAAGGAGGTTTAGAAAATGGCTTTATTTGAAGGTTATGATAGAAGAATAGATAAGATAAACAAAACCCTAAACGAAAACGGCATTTCATCCATTGAAGAAGCGAAAAAAATTTGCGATGATTTCGGTGTTGACGTATATAATATCGTAAAAGGTATTCAGCCCATCTGCTTTGAAAACGCTTGCTGGGCATACATTGTAGGCGCGGCTTTGGCAATCAAAAGAGGCGTGAAAACCGCGGCGGAAGTGGCTGAAGTAATCGGCGAAGGTTTGCAGGCCTTTTGTATCCCTGGCTCCGTTGCCGATGAAAGAAAAGTGGGTTTGGGACACGGGAATTTAGCTGCAATGCTTTTGAGGGAAGAAACCAAATGCTTTGCATTCCTGGCAGGCCATGAGTCCTTCGCGGCGGCAGAAGGCGCAATCGGTATCGCAAAATCCGCAAACAAAGTTAGAAAAGAACCCTTAAGGGTTATCCTAAACGGGCTAGGAAAAGACGCGGCCCAGATAATTTCAAGGATTAACGGGTTTACCCATGTGGAAACAAAGTTTGACTACTACACAGGAAAACTTGAAATCATAAGCGAAACAGCATATTCCACAGGCGAACGCGCAAAGGTACGCTGCTATGGCGCCGACGACGTCAGGGAAGGCGTTGCAATCATGCACTACGAAGGCGTTGACGTTTCAATCACAGGTAACTCCACAAACCCAACAAGGTTCCAACACCCTGTTGCAGGTACATATAAAAAGGAATGCCAGGAAATCGGCAAAAAATACTTCTCCGTGGCTTCCGGCGGCGGCACAGGAAGGACCTTGCACCCCGACAACATGGCGGCAGGCCCTGCTTCCTACGGTATGACCGACACTTTGGGAAGAATGCACTCCGACGCGCAATTCGCAGGCTCTTCATCAGTTCCAGCCCATGTTGAAATGATGGGCCTAATCGGTATGGGCAACAACCCCATGGTTGGCGCAACCGTTGCGGTGGCAGTTGCAATTGAAGAAGCGTATAAAAACAGATAATTAATTTTATAAAAAAGAGGCATAGCTTGCGCTATGCCTTTTAAATTATATATATTGATGGATATATTGTTAATTATTAAATATAATGGTTGTAATGAAATTAAAAAAATGGCAGGCTGTTTTCCTGCCATTTTTTTAATAAACTTAAAATACCGCATTTTATTTAGCGGTGATTTGTTGCAAAAAAGGCTTATTTCTTGCCTTGGGTTTTATACCTAAATAATTTTGTGTTATGGCATAAGGAAAAAGTTAAAAGTTACCAGACCTTGGGGAAAAAGTTGTGGCGCAGGGCATGTGACATATCAACAAAAAAGAGCCACAATCCGTGGCTCTTTTTTAGCTTATTCTTTTTTTCAATCGCTTAAAGCTTTTTCCAAATTTAAAATCCCCCAGCCGCTTTCACTGTCAAACCCCTCACCGCCAATATCTGTGGCGGATTTAAAGAGTTTTTCCCTTACTTCTTTTGGTGTAATGCCAGGGTTTTTTGAAATCAGGTTTGCCGCGGCGGCGGAAACATAGGCGCACGCATATGACGTGCCATAAGCGCCATAGGTTTTTCCCCTTCTTGAAGCAAGCCATATATCTTCGCCGGGGGCCAAAATATCAACCGTACCGTTTTTTTGGGAAAAGACAGACACTTTGCCGTCTTTGTCGTGGGAGCCTACCGCAATGACGGTTTCATAGGAGGCGGGAAAGAGGGGGGAGCTTTCTTCGCCGTCATTTCCAACGGCTGCCACCACAAGGACACCCATGTTTTCCGCATACTCAACCGCGCGTTTTACTTCCGGCAGGTCTTTTTTAAAACCTAAGCTAATATTTATTATATCTGCGCGGTATTTGTCTACGGAGTCAATTATTGCTTGCGCCAAAAGCCGGGGGTTTATGCTTTGTTGATTTTTGCCTGTTTTTGTGCTTACCACCAAGGGGACAAGGCATGCGTTTTTGCAAAGCCCCTCAATTTTTGCGGGGGCGGAGCCCACGATAACGCTTGCCGCCGCTGTCCCGTGGTTTATTTTGTCTTCGGCGTCAAAATTATTTTCCACATAGTTATATCCCTCTAAAACCACACTTTTGTCAATGGCAGAAGTGGAAATCCCCGTATCAAGAAGGGCAATGATTACAGCGCCCTCAGGCGGAGTAATTTTAGCCGGGCTTTGATTTTTTTCATTTATTTCTTTTTTAAAACAGCCTGTTAAAACAGATAAACTAATAAGAATTATATAAAGTGCTTTTTTCATTAATTTCCCCGCTATACTCAGGGCTTCCCACAAAGGGAAGCCCTGTTTATATTATTTTGAATAAGTGGGTAAACCGGAAGGAACGGGATACCCGTCTTCGGCTTCTACCCATTCTGAAATATTCTTGTAGATTGATATCCATGAATCCACGAAAGCGGATAGCGCGTCAACTAAGCATGTTGCGCCTGCGCCGGTGTTTCTGCTTAAAGCAGAAGTTGCCGAGGTAAAGTTTGCCACATTGTGGCCTTTTTCACCGTCATTTAGTGAGCCTTTTTCAGTACCCAAACCGTTACGGCTTGCGCCGTTGCAGGTTGCGGTGCCTTTTAGGTAGTAGCAATACTCAACCTTGCCGTCATCATGATAATTCCTGCCCACAACAGAGCCTATATACTGGCCGCTTCCTTCCACAATGCCTGTGGTGTAGCAGTTAAACATCCATCCGTCGCTGCCGTAGTTATAGCCTACAATCCCGCCAACGTTTGTTTGGCCTGTAACTTTTCCAAAGTTTGAACAGTTTATTATCAAACCATAGCGCTGATACCCTACAATCCCGCCAACGCTGTTGCAGTTTGGTGCGGTTACATCACCATAGTTTACGCAGTTTACAACATTTTCACGCCTTTTGTTTGCGACAATTGTGCCAACGATACCGCCAATACGCTCGATATAATTATTGCTGATAATCCTGCCATAGTTTACGCAGTTTTTAATTTGCCCGTCATTATATATCTCGCCAGCGATACCGCCTGCACTCTGCGATGTAGTATGAACGGTTGCGTAATTTACGCAGTTTTCAACTATCCCGTTGTTAGTTATACTTGTTACAATACCTCCCGCAAAATAACCCTTTATATATGACTCATCAAGGATTACATTGACAATGCGGGCCCCTTGGCTTAGTGTGCCAAACAGCCCGGCTTTATAATCAGAATCGCAGTACAATCCCCTGATTACATAGCCACATCCGTCAAAGGTGCCTAAGAATAATTTATTAGCATTGTTAATATAGTTTTCAATTGTTTCCCATATATAGCCAGTCAAATCAATATCATTCATTAACATAATGGTTTTGTCTTTAAAATTACTGTTTGCGTTTATTACCTCTCTTGCAATCGCCGCAAGCTGGCCGGGGGTATAAATTTCAATTACTGAACCTTCCATATCCAAGTCCTCAGTGTGGTCAAGCCACGACCCGGCCGGCGCGGGCAAAGTGCTCAAAACCGCGCCATTTGTGGATGTTGTGTCATAATAGTTGGGGTCGTCAGCAACTGAAACTTTTACATAATAATCAGTATCGGGCATTAGGTTATCTATATAGCCTGATCCCGGCTTGCTTGAGCTATAATCATTCGGAAAGACTAGCCCGCCGCTTGTTCTCATAGCTACATAAGTAAATTTCGCGTCAGGGCTTATGTCGTATTTATCCATTATGCCGCTTGTAGGCGCGATGTCAATAAAGGTGTAGCCCGCCCTGTTTACATCAAATTCCACATCGTCAATTACCCTTGTGGCCTTTTCAATTCTGACCATAGCGCTGTACCTTGCCTCAAAGTACCCATGTTTCCCGTCTTCTTCCCGCTTTACAACCACGTCATAGGTGCCTGCGTTAACTGGCGCCAAAATTTCGGCGTTGGGGTCGCTTTGGATACGGTATTCAAGGCTGAAGCTGTCTTTGCCAAAATGAGCATATTCTTCACTTAATTCAAATTCCGCCAAAACCGCCTTATCCCTTTCATACACAGCAGAAACAGGGGTAAAGGTCAGGGCGTCCCTTGGTATTTCCACTAAGTCCTCCCAGTGGGCATAAAGGGTGTGGCTGTTTGCTTTATCCACCACTGTGCTTGATGAAACTTTTTCGCCACCATAAGCCCCTGTAAACCAGCCTGTGAAGCTCTTGCCGCTCCGGCTGGGTGAGGGAAGCGCGCCGTAGGGTTTTGCGTAAGTCACTGTAATGGTTTTTGTGTTTTCATCACCGCCAAATGACCCGCCGTTTGCGTTTAAGGTTACAGTGACTGCAACTGCGGACCATTTCGCGTAAAGGGTGATGTCTTCTTCTGGCATTTTAGTCAATGTGAAAGGCTTAGTAAGGGATGAATCCGTGTACCAGCCCTCAAAGGTATAACCCTCTTTAACAGGGGTTGGAAGTGTGCCGATCAGGCTTCCCACAACCTTTGTAATGTCTGAAACACTGCTTCCGCCGTTTTCATCAAAGCTAATGGTGGATTCGGCACCTGTAAGTTCCACGCAGTTTACCGTATAGGTTGTATTTGTGTAAAGCTTTCCTAAAGCAGGGGAGATGTCCCCGATTGCCATGCCGTATTCAGAAACAATGCCCTCAATTTCCGCTATATCAGGCTCTGTTCCCCTCTTAATCTTTTGAACAACTGCCCCATGGTCAATGCCCATGAATTCAAAGGCAACACTGATGGAGTCGTCAACATAGGCAACCACAGGACTGACTTTACCTTGCGTTAGCGCCAGCGCAAGTTTGCCTTCCACAGGGGCGGACAAATCATAGGTTGAAAGTTCGCCAAATCCTATATCTTCAGGCGCTTTTTGCGCTGTAATTGTGGCAAACTTGGTATATGTGCCGGGCATATCCGTGCCTGTATTTGCAAGGTCTGAAAAGTCAAAGGGCTCGCCGTATTTTGCGGTGTAAGTCCTTGTAACTTTGCTCCCGTCAGCGTTTTGGACACCCTCAACAGTCACGCTGTAAGTCTTATAAGCCAAATTGATGTCATAAACCGTGTCCTTAAAGATAGTAATATCAGTTGAAGGATAGCCGTAATCCGAAATATTTTCATATTTCATGTTTACGCCTTCGTAATCATAGTTTGAGAAGTTTATTAACTTTTTAACCTCATCAATGTTTGGAAGGTTAAATAGTTCGTTTTTCTTTACACGCCTGCTCCAAACTGTCTGGTAACCGTCTGTGTCGTTACCCACCCTGACGCTTGCCGTAAAGTATTCAACAAGCTCCCTGTCGTTTAAGTTAGTCCATACAAGGGGCACGGTAACGCTCATGTCGTATTTGCTGAAGGCTAGCTTTTTATGAAGGTATGTAATTGTAACGTCGGATTCAATGTACTGAACCCCGTCGGGCACGTCAACTGAAATCACGCCGTTTTCGTCAATTGAAAATCTGGGGTTTGAGAAGGAGTAGCTGAAATTTTCTGGGGAATAGGACTCGCTTCCCAAAATTCCAGTGTTTAAGTCAACATAGGATAAGGATAGCAAACTATCTGGAATTCTCATTGTAATTCCCGTTGTGCTATCGGCGTCCTCATCCACAACGCGGACTTTTTCATCCGGCTCAATCTCATAGGCAAAGGAGTACTGATACCTCTTTTCGCCAGCGTGCGCAAGGGGGATTTCATCATCGGCAAAGTCGTAGCTGTATTCAAATAAATCCAGCGCCTCCGCCTCAAAGGACAAAATAAAGTATAGCCCGAATTCAAAGTACAGCGCACCCGCCATGCGTTCTCTGTACTCCCATGTGCTTGAGTTTTTAGGCCTCATCTTTTCATACTCATAGATAAAGAACCCGTAAAGCTTCATATACGGCCCGATTTCGCCGGTAATTCCCACACTTGCGATTTCCGCCGAGCCAATGCCTGCGGATATTGACAGTGCAACACCCATCTTTGCGCCCAGTTTTCCCATTACATAGAACTGGAAGGCAAAACGCTCATCCAGTAAATCCATGGTTTCGGAGCCTGCCTGGGGCTTAAATAAGCCTATCTTAAACCATACAATATAGCGTTTTCCTACTTCATATTCAAGGCGCGAGCCCATAGCCATGTTTAGGTCAAGCCTTACTACAAAGTTCACGCCAAGGTTTATAGCTATACCTGCGATACAAAACTCTTTGGAAAACATTTCACTATCCACAATCTTAACCCAGTCGGTTTCGGTTTGCAACATATCGCTGTACTGCTGCATTAAATCCTGTAATTTTTCAACGTAATCGCTGACTTCCACGCTTGGGTCGGTGGATAATTCCAACATTTCCATCAGGTCCTGGGTGATTGTTGTCTTTTCAAGCTCTTCGCAGATAAACTCAAACTCTTCCTGAGTAAATTCGCCGTCAAGGGCTTCAATCTGCCCCCATAGGTTTTTAATATCTTTAGCATAGCCTAAAAGCTGGTCTGCCGTTCCTTTGGCTTCCGCGATTTTGTTTTCCAGTTCTTCCACTTTTTCTAAAAGCGGGCCGATTTGTGAGTCCTTAAGTTTTTGCTCAAGTTTTTCCCAAAGGTCTTCTTCTTCAGCCTCAACAGTGTAGATGTCAACATCAAAGGACACCGCGATGAAGTTTTTAACGTCTAAATTGGTGCTTACGTTAACCCCAATGGGAATGGGGATAAAACCTAGAACTTCTTTATAAACAAGGGCGCCTTTTACGCCTATGTCAATAGCGACTTCTTCAATAAACGCGGCGGAAAGGTCAATTATGATTGTGCCTTCATCTTCGGTTTCCACCTCAAAGGAAGCGTCAAGGCCGATTGCAAGCTGCACGCCGCCTTTATATCTCAATCTGTCCCCGCGGGTTATTAACTCAACAGTAATCCCCACCTCGTCCGACAGCTCAAAGGATTTGCCGATATCCAAAAGGGCGATTTCATCATCAGAGAGGGGATTTCCTTCTGAGTCTTTTAAAAATACATTTTGAACGCTGTCAAGGTTTTTAAAACCATCCGTTTTTGCCGCCAAATCAACAAGCATAAATGCCGCGTCTTCGGCAAAACCGCTTTCTTTTACCTGTTTGTAAAGCTGTTTTTCAATTTCTTCCTTTTCTTCATCAGAAATAAAGTCATCCCCTGAAACGTCGGGTGTTACATACAAGTCCATGGACTCTAAAATGGCGTCAGCTGAGGATTTTTTAAATGTGATAACCCCGCTTTTGGGGTCATAGTTTGTGACTTTTCCAAAGTACACGCTGGACTCTTCACCGACACCTTCTGCTGAAACATAAAGGGACACAAAGTCTCCCGCGTTAATGCTGGCTTTAGCGTTATCAATGGTTCCGTCATTGCCTTTTATAAGTTTGTATGTATTTATGTCCAAACCGTTTATGTTAACAGTGCCCGTATCACCTGAAGGAAGCGACGCGACGATAATCGGGAAGTTGTCAGGTATGTTGTAAAGTTTCTGCGTTTCGTCTTCGTCAAGGGCGCCGAAAGTAACTGTTGTGCCAAAAATATCTTGGACTTTAACATACACTTCGGGGTCATCAATATAGGCGTCTTTGGTGTAGTCGCGGTCTTTTGGGTTTGTGTTTATGTAAAAACAAATGATATCGCCAACCTTTAAGCCCGCCGCGCCGGGGTATTCAAATTTGCCGCCGGATTTTGGCACAAGGCTTGGTTTTAGGACATCATAGGTTGATGTGCCTATCCTGTATACCATATCATCTGTATCCCTTATGTAGACGATTTTATCATTTAACTCAAGGTTTGTGACCTCTTCCATCTTAATGGTAAAGGAAGCTGTGCGTATGGAGTCGGGCTTATCTTTGAAATAGTATCCGTCAGCAAGGGTAAGCTCATAGGAGCTTCCTTTATTAAACCCGCCTTCTGCGGTAACGGTGTATACATCACCTTCCACCGTCCATGTTAGTTTCAGCGGGTCGGAGCCGTCTTTCGGCACAAGGGTAAATGCCTTGCCCGGCTCAACCACAGAGCCTTGGGTTTTTACTATTTCAAAGCTTACATCCGGGTCTTGGTCAGTTAATGCAAAAGATGCGGGGCTTATGGTTTCACTTGATAAATCCTGATACTTTGCGTAAACCGTCATGTTGCCAGAAATCGGCTCATCTTTATAGAAGGGGCTTGTGAGGGTTTTGTCCGTATACCAGCCTAAAAAGATTGCGCCGTCTTTTGCGGTCTTATCCGAAGATGGAAGCCTTACCAGCGGCTTATTTCTCGGTGCGGATATTCTTTCAATTTCCCGGTCCCCGTCTTTGAAGGTAACGGTGTAATTGTTTGCAGGAATTGACCTGCTGGTGCCGGGGGTGGTCTTGTTTTCTTCCTTCTTGTCTTCTTCAACAATTTCTTTTGGGTACTCTTTAAAACCGGTTTTTACTAAATGTTTATCAATGCGCATGATTAATGTGGCGCATTCGGCGCGGGTTAGGTTATTTTCCGGGTTAAAATTGCCGAAATTGTCGCCAGTAATCAGACCGCATTTATAAAGGGCTAAAACAGATTCTTTTGCGTATTCCGCGATTCTGTTTAAATCCTTGGGGGAAGCTGATACATTTGCGTCAGGGTAGCTAATGGACAGAGCGCTAAATAATCGGGCAGTAAAGGCTGCCATCTGTTCACGGCTCACCAAAGCGTCAGGCCCGAAAAGGCCGTTGCCAATTCCGTTAGTTATCCCAAGCCCAACAGCCCACGCCACATATGGGGCGTAATAGTCAGTTGGTGTTACATCTTGAAAGCTTTGTGAGTTTTTGTACTTTTCAACATCCGCCCCTACCATTCTTCCAATGACGGTAACATACATGCCCCTTGTCATTGTGCCTTGGGGGGAGAAGGTGTCAGCGCCGGTCCCGTTAAACAGGCCATGGCTGTGCACATAGCTCACAGCGTCATAAAACCAGTCCCCTTTTTGGACATCCGTAAAGGGAAGCGGGTTTTCCGCCTCCGCAGCATTAGCTGCAGCGATGACATTTGCCGGCAACATGCCAATAATAAGGCAGGCGGCCAATAGTAAGCTTAAAAATTGTTTCTTCATAAAACCTCCTACTGCTAAAATATAGCAGGATTTTAACTGCCAGTTTTAGCCATAATATTTAGGATAATATAACATTTATAAATACCAGATATATGGGGGAAGCACGAATCATTGTTTTAGTTACATGAAATACAAATTAAATGGTAAGATATGTTAGCAAAGAAAGGTAATAGTGAGGAAAAAAACAACTGTTTTATGCTTGTTTTAAGAGTTATACCCTGTTTTATAAACAAAAAAAGAAGCGCGGCAAAGCACTTCTTTTTGGCCTAAATACATGCTTAAATAAAACGGTTTTTTTAAACAAAAACACAACTGTACGGACACATTTGTTTGTCCCGCAAGATGGGTTTTTAAATCAAATTCTTATCATAACCTAAAGACTTTTTTGCACCAGCACAAACTATTACCCGCCTTGATTAGCCGCACTTTTTATGCAAAATCCTTTTTATCAAACCTAAAAACCCAAACAAAAAAGCGCCGCACACAAACGGCGCTTTTTTATATCCAATACATTTATGATGTAATACCGCAAACCTCTTTAATTTTGGCCAATGCCTCATCAACGCCATGCCCTGTTTCGGCGGAGTAAGTCAAAAATATATCATCACCGGACAAATTTAAAGTTTCTTTAATCAGTTTCACATTTTCCTCAAGCTTTGTTTTACCCACCTTATCCGCCTTTGTCGCCACCACAAAAGCCCTGCCGTGGCGGTTTTTTATAAAATTATACATGGTAATGTCATCACTTGTGGGCTTATGCCTTGCGTCGACGATTAAAATAGTCTGGGTAAGGTTTTCCCGCGTAAAAAGGTAGTCCTCAATCATCTTTGCCCACCTTATTTTTTCCGATTTTGAAACCTCAGCGTACCCGTATCCTGGCAAATCCACAATTGAAAGCTTGTTGTCAATATCATAAAAATTTATCGTGGTTGTTTTCCCGGGCTTTGAGCTGGTTTTTGCCAGGGATTTTCTATTCACCAGTTTATTTATAAACGAGGATTTCCCCACATTGCTTCTGCCTGCCAGGGCGATTTCAGGATAGCTTATTTTTGGGTACTGCTCTTTTTTAACTGCGGAAATGACAAATTTCGCGTTATGCAAATTCATAAAAAACCTCCGTATGTAACCATTTCAAATTGAAAAACTCAATTTGAAATGTTTTTTATTAGTAGGGTTTTGCCTCAATATGTGTCTCATTTTCGGAAACATTAAAATCCAGCGGGATTTGGATTTCCATGTCCTTTTCGCTTTTTGGCGCCTCTTTTTGGGGAAGTAGCGCGTGTTTTATAACTGTATCCATATATTCGGCCAAAACAAAATTCATGCAGGATTTCACATTGTCGGGGATTTGCTCTAAATCCGTCTCATTGTCTTTTGGCAAGATTACGGTCTTAATACCCATGCGGTATGCCGCCAAAATCTTTTCTTTAAGCCCGCCAATGGGTAAAACCCTGCCCCTTAAGGTGATTTCTCCCGTCATTGCCACGTCTTTTCTCGCGGGGCGGTTGGTTAGGGCGCTAATTAAAGCGGTAGCCATGGTAATGCCCGCCGAAGGCCCGTCTTTCGGGGTTGCCCCTTCGGGAACGTGGATGTGAATGTCATATTTTTTATAAAAATCGGGTTCAATTTTCAGTTCCGCGCTCTTTGAGCGGATATAGCTTATGGCTGCTTTTGCGGATTCCTTCATCACATCCCCGAGATGTCCCGTAAGCTCAATCTTGCCCGTGCCGTCCATAATGTTTACTTCCACGCTTAAAGTGTCACCGCCGACAGCGGTCCACGCAAGGCCTGTAACAACGCCCACTTCGTCTTTTTCCTTCAACAAATCATACCTGTATTTTTTCGGCCCTAAAAACTTGTGCAAATTTGTCTTTGTTATGGAAACGGACTGCTTATTGGTGGTAGCAATCGTTCTAGCGACTTTCCTGCAAAGTCTTGCAAGCTCCCTTTCCAAAGTCCTGACCCCCGCCTCACGGGTGTAGCCGTCAATGATTTCCCGCAAAGTGTCGTCCTTTATCCTGATATTTGATTTTTTCAAAGCGTGAAGGGCAAGCTGTTTTGGAAGAAGGTGCTTGTTTGCGATATGGAGCTTTTCCTCATGGGTATATCCTGAAATCCTGATTACTTCCATCCTGTCCAAAAGGGGGCGCGGTATGGTGTCTAGGCTGTTTGCGGTAGTAATGAACAAAATTTCTGACAAATCAAAGGGGATTTCAATATAGTGGTCGCGGAAAGCGTAATTTTGTTCCGCGTCTAAAACCTCAAGCATGGCAGAAGCCGGGTCGCCGCGGAAATCGCTGCTCATCTTGTCAATTTCATCAAGCAAAATAAGGGCGTTTTTGCTTCCCGCAATCCTGAGCGCGTTTATAATCCTTCCAGGCATTGCGCCCACATAGGTTTTCCTGTGCCCGCGGATTTCGGACTCATCCCTCACGCCGCCTAGGCTCATTCTTACATATTTTCTGTTTAGCGCCTTTGCGATTGAGCGGACGATAGAGGTTTTGCCAACCCCCGGCGGACCCACAAGGCACAAAATGGAACCCTTAATATTTGGGGATAGTTTTTTTACCGCTAGATATTCCAAAATCCTTTCCTTTACGTCGGTTAGCCCGTAGTGGTCCTCATCTAATATTTTTGCCGCTTTTATCAAATCCAAGGATTCCTCGGTGCGGCTGTCCCATGGAAGGTCAAAAACCGTGTCAAGGTAAGTCCTGATAACCGCGGCTTCAGCGGATGACGAGGACATTTTTTCAAGGCGGGAAATTTCCTTTTTCAATTTTTCCTTTCCCTCATCGGGGATTGACGCCGCCTCAAGCTTTTGGCGGTATTCCTCAACCTCGCTTGCAATATCGTCCCCTTCACCAAGTTCCGAGCGGATAATTTTTAGCTGTTCCCTCAAATAATAATCCCGCTGGTTTTTGTCAATCTGGCTTCGGACTTTGTTTGCGATATTCTTTTCAATTTCCAAGACCTCAACTTCACGGGATAAAATAAGCAATAGCTTTTCAAGCCTGTTTTTAACGTTAAACTCCTCTAAAATGGACTGCTTATCCTCATTTTTCTTGACAATGTTTGCCGCGACGGTGTCGGCAAACTGCCCCGGGTCGGAAATGCTTAATATGGACTGGATTGCGTCGGGGGATACCTTTGGCGAAAGCCTGTAATAATCCTCAAAAATATAGCTTATTTGCCTAACAATCGCCTCAAACTCAAGCTCGTCAAGGTCGCCGTTGGTGGATTTTTTCTCCACAACCTCCACTTCAAAGAAGGGCTCGGTTTTTGTAACTTCCCTTATTTTTGCACGGTACAACCCTTCCACAAGCACGCGGATACTGTCGCCGGGAAGTTTTAGCAGCTGCTTGATTTTTGAAACCGTCCCGATTTTGTAAAAATCGTTTTCCGTCACATCCTCAAGCAGCCCGTCATGCTGGCTTGTCAAAAAAATCAGCTGGTTGTTTGTCATTGCCTCCTCAAGCGCAGCAATGCTTTTTTTGCGCACCACGTCAAAGTGCAAAACCATATATGGAAAAACCACAAGACCCCTTACGGGAATAAGGGGAATTGTAAGTCTATTGGATTTAGCCATAATATCTCCTCCTTGGTATACTGCCCTTAAATTATACAAACAAAACCCAATATTTGCAATATATGCGGCCGAATTTTTTAAGTTGGTTTTCTAATATTATTATACCAAATTTCAAGCGCCGCTTGCAGATATTACGTCATCATTTCCAAACTTGCACTCCCCGATAATTGCGTTTAGATTGTTTGAAAAAACCTGCGGTATCAATTCAAAAACATTGGACACGGGCACGATTTTTGCCTTGTATTCTTTGAATTTTTCCTGATAATTTTCTTTTGGTATATAAATGACTTTCACGCCGCTTTCGATTGCCGCGCATATTTTGCTCACAACGCCCCCCACCGCTTTGATATTCCCGTTTATGGTAATTTCCCCGGTCATAGCCACCGTATCGGAAACGGGTAGGTTAAAAATCGCGGAATAAAGGGCGCAGAACATGCTGATACCCGCCGAAGGCCCGTCAACGGGCATACCCCCGGGAAAATTTATGCAAATATCATAGCTTTCAATATCCACGTTGAATTTGTATTTTAAAACGGTCAGGCAGTTGTCAAAGGACGATTTTGCGGTTGAAGTGCGGGTGAGTTTGCGGTTTTTTGTCTCCAGTTCTTCCTTTTCAATTAGCCCGCTTATTTTAACCGAGCCCTTTTTTGAAGGGGCCGGCTTTGCCAAAACCTCAATTTCCGTCATAAGCCCCGCGCTGTGCCCGGCGACAGCCAAAGCGTTAACAACGCCTATTTGCATATTCCCCCTTGTCTTTTTTATTATCCTTGGGGAATACCTGCCCGTTTCAATCACCCATTCAATATCGGGCTTTGTAATCTTCATCCTGCCCTTAAGCATTGCAAGGCTGAAGGCGGATTGAATCATGTTCACCGCTTCCCGCCCGTTTTGGGCGTAGTTGGCGATTAAGTCAAAACACTCCTCCTCGCATGGCACGCCGCACTTTCTTGCGGCGTTTTGTGCAATTTTTCTGATGTCTTCCATAGTGAGGGGCTTAAAGAATACTTCCGCGCACCTGGACCTTATGGCGGGCGGGATTTCCTCAGGTGAGCGGGTGGTGGCGCCAATAAGCCTGAAATCTGCTGGCAGCCCGTTTTTAAAAATATCGTGGATGTGGGGAGGGATATTTTTATCGTCCGGGGAATAGTATGCGCTTTCCAAAAACACTTTTCTGTCCTCAAGCACTTTAAGCAGCTTATTTAGCTGGATTGGGTGAAGTTCCCCGATTTCGTCAATAAAAAGCACCCCGCCGTGGGCCTTCGTTACCGCCCCGGGTTTCGGCTGGGGGATTCCCGCCTGCCCGTATGCCCCCGCCCCCTGATATATGGGGTCGTGGACTGAGCCTATCAGGGGGTCTGCAATACTGCGCTCGTCAAACCGCATGGTGGTGGCGTCTGTCTCAATGAATTTCGCGTCTTGGGAAAAAGGGGAGAAGGGGGAATTTACCGCCTCTTTTAGGGCGATTCTTGCCGCCGCGGTTTTTCCCACGCCGGGGGGCCCGTAGATAATGATATGCTGGGGGTTTCTTGAGCACAAAAGGGTGCGCAGAGCCAAAATCCCGTCTTCCTGCCCCACAATTTCATCAAAGCTGGAAGGGCGGGTTTCCTCATTCAAAGGCTTTGTAAGGGAGATTGAGCGCAGTTTTCTTAACTTCGCCAATTCCTCTTTTGAATTTTTTATAACCGCGGATTTAGTGTTTTGCTGTTTTTTTAGCAAAGTAAAAAAATAAATCCCGACAATGGCGGAGAACAAAAACTGAACCAAAACCAAAACTTCGGCAAACATTTATATCAATCCTTTCTTAAGCCGGCAAAATTTAGGGCTAGTGGAATTTATTTTTTGTATTTCCAATTGAAATATTCAAATTTTTTTGTTATATTTAAGGCTAATATGGCAAAATTAACATAATAAAAGCAAAAACTATTTACAAACCAGTATAAATTTAATAAAATAATTAAAAGAAAATTTAAAGAAGGGGAATCGGAAAATGAAGTACAGTATCGGTGTTGACTTTGGCAGCCTATCAGGAAGGGCAGTGCTTGTAAACTTGCAGACAGGGGAAGAAGTTGCAACCAGCGTGTTTGAATACCCGCATGCGGTTATGGATGAATACATACCGGATTCTTCTGAAAAACTTCCGCCTGACTGGGCATTGCAGCACCCGCAGGACTACCTTGACGTGTTAAGCCACACCATTCCTGACGTATTAAAGAAAGCAAACGTATCCGCTGACGACGTTATCGGTATCGGCATTGACTTTACGGCATGCACGGTGCTACCCGTTAAAAAAGACGGAACACCGCTTTGCTTTTTAGACGAATACAAAAACAATCCTCACGCCTATGTTAAGCTATGGAAACACCATGCGGCGCAGGATGAGGCAAACAAGCTAAACGAAATCGCGGCAAACCGCGGCGAAGAATTTTTAAAACGCTACGGTGGAAAGATTTCATCCGAATGGCTGTTCCCAAAACTATGGCAAATATTGGATGAAGCGCCTGAAATTTACGAGGCGATGGACAAATTCGTGGAAGCCGCGGACTGGATTATCTGGCAGCTTACAGGGGAAGAAAAGAGAAACAGCTGCACCGCGGGCTACAAAGCTATATGGCATAAACAAAAGGGCTATCCTGACAAGGAATTCTTCAAAGCCTTAGACCCCAGGCTTGAAAATGTGGTTGAAGATAAGCTTTCCTATGATATATACCCAATCGGGGCAAAAGCAGGGGAAATCACCGAAAAAGCCGCAAAACTTACAGGGCTTAAAGCGGGAACCGCGGTGGCAATCGCAAATGTTGACGCCCATGTGGCAGTGCCCGCGGTAGGCATTACCGAGCCCGGAAAAATGCTCATGATTATGGGAACCTCCACCTGCCATATGCTTTTAGGTGAAAAAGAATCAATGGTACCCGGCATGTGCGGCGTGGTTGAAGACGGCATTATCCCTGGATTTTTAGGCTATGAAGCAGGGCAGTCCTGCGTGGGGGACCACTTTGACTGGTTTGTTACAAACTGCGTACCCAAGGCATACCAGGACGAAGCAAAAGCACAGGGCGTAAATATCCACAAATACTTAAGGGAAAAGGCAAAGAAATTAAAGGTTGGGGAAAGCGGCCTTGTGGCGCTTGACTGGTGGAACGGGAACCGCTCGGTATTGGTTGACGCGGACCTCACAGGCGTTATGGTGGGAATGACCCTTCTAACAAAGCCTGAAGAAATTTACAGGGCGCTAATTGAAGCAACCGCTTACGGCACAAGAATGATTATTGAAACCTTCCGCGAAAACGGCGTTCCTGTAAATGAGCTATACGCCGCAGGCGGGATTTCACAAAAAGACGAACTTATGATGCAAATTTATGCGGATGTTACAAATATGGAAATAAAGATTTCAGCAAGCCAACAAGCCCCGGCGCTGGGTTCTGCTATGTTTGGCGCGGTTGCGGCAGGAAAAGAAAGGGGCGGCTTTGAAACAATCCAGGAAGCTGCCAAAGTCATGGCAAAGGTTAAGGATTATGTATATAAGCCAATCCCTGAAAATGTAAAAGTATATAATGAGCTATATGAAGAATACAAAATTTTGCACGACTACTTCGGCAGGGGCGCAAACGACTGCCTAAAGAGGCTCAAGAAAATCAAGGCAAGACAAAGCCAGTAAGAAAGGTAATCTTTGATGAAAAAACTGCCCGCTTTGGGAATGCGGATAATTAAGACTGCGATTGCGGTAGGCATTTGCACCACCACATTTACCTTTTTAGACAGGGAAAACGCAACACTGGCCGCGATTGCGTCTATAATTGCGTTGCAAAACACCATTGAAACTTCCTTCAAAAGTGGCGGAAACAGGATAATAAGCACAATTTTAGGCGGTATTTGGGCAATCGGGTTTATGTATATCGGGCACCTATTGCCAAGCCTGCTGTTTAGGAGTCTCATTGTCCCCATTGGCATTTGCATAATCATTTATGTTTGCGCCGCCATTGACAAAAAAGAACTCATCACCATTTCCTGCGTTGTGTTTTTGTCAATTACACTAAACTACACCGAAACCGCAAATTCCCTTATGTACGCTATAAACCGCATAATTGACACCGCGTACGGGGTGATTGTATCCATTGTTATAAATGTGCTTATTAAATCGCCGGAAAAAAAGGAAGAAGAGAAAGCGGAAGTTAATAAAAAAGATTAGATAAAAAACACGCCGTTTCGGGGCTTTCGCCCCGGACGGCTTTCTTTCGTATGCTGTGTGGCAAAAGGTTTTTTATTTCCCTTTCGTCGACGCGCACTTGAAATTTTAATTTTGCAAATGTATAATAACCATAGCTTTATTATACTGAAAGGAATGTTTACCAAAATGGCCAATGTATTTGATACACTAAAAGAAAGAGGGCTTATTGCCCAGCTAACCCATGAGGAAAAAATCAGGGAATTGCTTGAAAAAGAAAAAGTAACTTTTTATATCGGCTTTGACCCCACCGCCGACAGCCTTCATGTGGGGCACTTCCTTCAAATGGTGGTAATGCGCCACATGCAGCTTGCAGGACACCGCCCCATTGCGATAATCGGGGGAGGCACCGCTATGGTAGGGGACCCGTCGGGAAGAACTGACATGCGGCAAATGATGACAAAAGAAACCATTGAATATAACGCCAGCCGCTTTAAGGAACAGCTTTCAAGGTTCATTGATTTCTCCGACGGAAAAGCCTTGATGATTAATAACGCCGACTGGCTTTTAAACCTAAATTATGTGGAATTTTTGCGTGACATCGGCGTGCATTTTTCAGTAAACAGGATGCTCACCGCCGAATGTTTCAAGTCAAGGCTTGAAAGGGGACTTTCCTTTATAGAGTTTAACTACATGCTAATGCAAAGCTACGACTTTTTAAAACTCTATGAAAAATATAACTGCAAAATCCAGCTAGGCGGCGACGACCAGTGGTCAAACATTATCGCGGGCATAGATTTGGTAAGGCGCGTTCATCAGGACGAAGTGTACGGCATGACCTTTACCCTTCTTACAACTTCCGACGGCAAAAAGATGGGAAAAACCCAAAAGGGCGCCGTATGGCTTGACAAGGAAAAATTCCCTGTGTATGACTTTTATCAGTATTGGAGAAATGTTGACGACCAGGACGTAATAAGGTTTTTAAAACTTATAACCTTCGTGCCCATGGAAGAAATAAAGGAATACGAAAAGCTTGAAGGCGCGGCAATTAATGAAGCTAAAAAACGCTTGGCTTATGAGGTTACAAAACTTGTTCATGGAGAGGAAGAAGCTAAAGCTGCCCAAAAAGCTGCTGAGGCAGTATTTGGCGGGGGCGGCATAGACGCCAACATGCCTTCAAAAACCATCTCTGAAGATGAATTAGGCGAAGGTTTAGGGATTTTGGACCTATTGGTTAAAGTGGGCTTTATACCCTCAAAAGCCGAAGGCAAGAGGTTAATCGCACAGGGCGGCTTGTATTTGGACAAGGAAAAAGTCGAAAGTTTTGACCTAAAAATCACGAAAGAAAGCTTTAAAGATAATGTATTGATAGCAAGAAAAGGCAAAAAGTCCTACTTAAAAATCGAACTTGTAAAATAAGATAAAAAGCGGTATGCCCAGCATACCGCCTTTTTTTGTGGAAACATTTTTTGAGAAAAAATTAACAATTTAAATTGTAATTATCATATAAATATGATATAATAAATCGAAAAACTCTATGCTAATCTTCCAAACTGATGAAAGGAACGGTTTAATTATGAAGTTGGAAAAGGTCAAAGAAGTTCTAAATGCAAAGGTTTTTACAGGGGAAAACAAGTTATCTGAAACTGTAAATTCCGCATGCGGATGTGACCTGATGAGCGACGTATTGGCGTTTGTAAAAGACCAGGCAATGCTTTTAACAGGGCTTGTAAACCCGCAGGTTATAAGAACTGCGGAAATGATGGATATGAAATGCATAGTTTTTGTGCGGGGGAAAGAACCTGACGAAACCTTAATTCAAATGGCAAAGGAAAAAAACATAGTGTTAATGTCTACCCAATACCCCCTCTATGTTGCCTGCGGACGCCTTTACAGCCGGGGCTTAAACCCCGAAGGGATTGAAATTGATGGATAAAAGCATAGTGCTAAAATACGATGTGGATGGAAATGATTTTTCCCTTGCGGGGGAGGCGTCAAGCAGCGTAAAAAAGGTGCTTTTATCCCTCGGCTTTGACCCTGAGATAATAAGAAAAGTTTCCATAGCGCTATACGAGGGTGAAATGAACATGGTAATCCACGCAAACGGCGGCGTGATTACCGTTGAAATCTCCCCTGAGGAAATCCATATGTTGTTGGAAGACACAGGCCCGGGAATAGAGGATATTGAGCTTGCCATGCAGGAGGGTTATTCCACCGCCAGCGACAAGGTCAGGGAATTGGGCTTTGGTGCAGGAATGGGGCTTTCCAATATGAAAAAATATTCCGATGTGTTTATTATAACCAGCGAAGTGAATAAGGGAACCAGGGTGGAAATGGTGGTAAAGAATAAGCAGTAAACCTGCTTGCGTTGGTTTTAAGGAGATGATTTTCTTGGAAAAATACTACCACTCGGTAACGCTTGATGTGGATAAATGCAAAGGCTGCACCAACTGTTTGAAACAATGCCCCACTCAAGCAATCAGGGTGCGGGACGGAAAGGCAAAGATAATTAAGGAGCGCTGTATCGACTGCGGCGTGTGCATAAGGGTCTGCCCGTACCATGCTAAAAAAGCAATTACGGATAGCTTATCCGAATTAGATAAATTTGAATATAAAGTGGCGCTTCCCGCCCCTGCGCTATACGGGCAGTTTCCCAAAGTGAATGATATAAACAAAATCCTAAATGCGCTACTTGGCATTGGCTTTGACGACTGTTTTGAAGTGGCAAAAGGCGCGGAAGTGGTTACCAACAGGACAAAGGAACTGATTAAAAGCGGGGAACTTATGGATATCACCATATCCTCCGCATGCCCCGCGGTTTTGAGGCTTATTTCCGTAAGGTTTCCAAACCTTTTAAACAATGTGCTTCCCATAAAACCCCCAATTGAGGTTGCGGCCTATATGGCAAGGCAGGAGGCGGTTAAAAAGACGGGGCTTTCTGAAGATAAAATCGGGCTTTTCTTCATAACCCCATGCCCGGCTAAAGCCACAAGCATAAAAAACCCGCTGTCAGTTGCTAAATCCGGCATTGACGGGGTAATTTCCATAAAAGACGTGTATTTAAAACTAGCCCATAAGATAAACAGCGACAGTCCCCCCAAAAACCTTCAAAGCGCTGGATTTTACGGCGTTTCATGGGCAAATGTGGGGGGCGAGGCCGAGGCCTTGGAGGAAGGAAAGTATATCGCGGTTGACGGGATCCACAATGTTATAAACATCCTCGAGGCCGTGGAAAACGAAAAACTTGACGACATATCCTTCATTGAAGCCCTTGCCTGCCCGGGAGGCTGCGTGGGCGGGCCGTTGACTGTTGAAAACAACTATGTGGCAAAATCAAGGATAAAGGAAACCGCTAAAAAGTTGCCAAAAACCAAGTTTTCAGAAGATGTGGACTACAACGTATTGTGGGAAAAGCCCATGGAATATAACCCCATTATGAATTTGGACGAGGATATATTCACTGCAATTCAAAAGGCTTCTGAAATTGACAAAATCTACAAAGGCTTGCCCGGCCTTGACTGCGGCTCATGCGGGAGCCCCAGCTGCAAATGTTTGGCTGAAGACATTGTAAGGAACATGGCAAGCGAGACCGACTGCATATTTAAGTTAAGGGAAAAGGTAAAGACCCTCTCCAATGAGATGAACACGTTAAGTAAAAACTTGAAAGGATGATTTTTTTGACCACCAAAGACTTGGAAAAAGCGTTAGGGCTTGTGAAAATTGCGGGGGGAGATACGGTAAAAGAAGTTAGCGGCATGTATATCTGCGACCTTCTTAGCCTTGTTATGTCAAAGGCAAGGCAAAATTGCGCGTGGATAACGGTGCAGACTAATATAAATATTGTGGCGGTAGCCCATCTTGCGGACATTTCCTGCATTATAATCCCCGAAGGGATTGCCGTTGACAACAACACAATCGTGAAGGCAAACGACGAAGGTATACTGATTTATCAAAGCCAAAAAACTTCCTATGAACTTGCAGTGGAATTTTCAAAGCTATGAAAATCTATTATGATTTACACATCCACTCTGCCCTGTCCCCATGCGCGGAGGGGGATATGACCCCGAATAACATTGTAAATATGGCAATCCTGAAAGGGCTTGACGTGATTGCAATAACCGACCACAACAGCGCGAAAAATATAGACGCCTGCATTAAGGCGGCAAAGGACAAAATTTTAGTTATCCCAGGAATGGAAATTGAATCCCGGGAAGAAGTCCATCTCTTATGCCTTTTTGAGGATTTAAACTCAGCTTTAATGATGGAAAAAACCGTGGATGAAAACACAGCGTATATAAAAAACAGGGAAGACATTTTTGGACGGCAGGAAATTTTAGATGAGTTTGACAATTTAATAGGAACCCACGATAAACTCCTGTTAAAATCCTGTGATTTGTCCGTATATGAAATAAAAAAAGAAACCGAACGGTTAGGCGGCGTGTGCATACCTGCCCACATTGACAGGGAAAGTTTTTCCATTATATCAAATTTAGGATTTATCACAGAAGATATGGGTTTTACCACATTGGAAATATCAAATAACACAACAAGGGAAGAATTTTTAGGTAAGAATGAGTATTTAAAAAACTATTCATTCATCCAAAATTCCGACGCCCATGCCCTTGGATATATAAACGAAAGGGTGAACGCCATAGAAGTATATGATAAAACCCTAAAAAGCGTAATTAGCGCGTTAAAATTGCGGCAAAACCCTTGAAAATTAGTAGATTTTTTTGGTTATCCGATATTTAGACTATACCGGACAAAATATTTAAACTTTTTTATTTTATTATGGACATTTTGATATTTTACTGCTATAATACTAAAGGGTTAATTTTATTATAAAAAATTGTGCAAAACTAATCTTGACAAACGCAAAAAGATAGGGTAATTTTTTATGGGTAAATAATATTTATCCTATTTGAATAATCGACCCAATGCCTTGTTATTAAGGCAGCTTTATATAAATTAATAAAAACCTTAAAGCTTGCTCATTTTTTTTGTAAAAACGTGACGAAATGCCTATCAATTAAGGTTTTACCTGCGCTTAAAATTTTTGGATCATACTAAGGTTTAAATCTTAACCTAAAAGAGGTTAAGATTTTAATTGTGCGAAATCTTATATGATTTAATTATTTTACTTAAATTTGTTATATTTTTAACAAAGCAATAATATATAAATATCAGGAGGTATTATTAAAATGAGTGTCAGAAAAACACTACCTTTTGCCGGCACTAAAGAGCAGGAAGAAAAGCTCCAGAAAGTAATTGAAAAGTATAAGGGTATGGAAGGCGCGCTTATACCGGTTCTTCACGAAGCGCAAGAAATCTATGGTTATCTGCCGATTGAAGTTCAGAAAATGATTTCAGAAGGTTTAGATATACCACTTGCGGAAATCTACGGGGTTGTGTCGTTTTACACACAGTTTTCAATTAACCCCAAGGGTAAATACAAAATTGGGGTATGCCTTGGAACCGCGTGCTATGTAAAAGGCGCAGCCGAAATATTGGATAAATTCAAGGAAAAATTGGGGATTGAAGTTGGCGAATGCACTCCCGACGGCAAATTCTCCATTGACGCTACCCGTTGCCTCGGCGCATGCGGCCTTGCACCGGTCGTAACCATAAATGATGACGTATATGGAAAGCTAAACGCAGAAGACGTTGAGGGAATTTTAGAAAAATACAAGGACTAATTACAGTATAAAAAAGATTGTGTGTAAAAACACAAATGGCGAAAAAGAATATAGCATAAAGGTTTAATAATATGAAAGATTTATCCCTTCATATATTGGACATAATACAAAATTCAATAAAAGCCGAAAGCACCCTGATTGAAGTAGAAATCAGTGAGGACACAAAAGAGGATTTGCTTACAATAACAATAAAAGACAATGGGCGCGGGATGGATGAGGAACTTTTAAAAAAAGTACTTGACCCCTTTGTTACCACACGCACAACCCGCAAAGTCGGATTGGGGCTTTCGCTTTTTAAGGCAAGCTGCGAGCAGGCGGAAGGAAGCCTTACCGTGGACTCCGTGCTTGGGAAAGGCACCATAGTTTATGCAAAACTAAAGCACAGCCACATAGACAGAAAACCCATTGGCGATATTGCTTCAACCATGGCGCTTGCTATAAGTTCAAATGAAAACATTGATTTTATATATAAACACAAGGTGGACGGCAATGAATTTTTGCTGGATACAAGAGAGATAAAAAAAGAATTAGACGGTGTCAGTGTTGCTTTACCCGAAGTAACATGCTGGATAAAGGATTATATAGAAGAAGGTATTAAAAATATTAATGGGGGTAATGATTTATGAAATCAATATCTGAGCTTCAAAAGATCAGGGAAAAAGTATTATCCGAAGTAAACTTGCGGCAAGATAGACAGGATGGAATAAGGATAGTTGTGGGAATGGCAACTTGCGGTATTGCAGCGGGGGCTAGACCTGTAATGCAGGAATTCATTTCTGAAATATCAAAACGCAATCTTTTAAATGTAAAAGTTATTCAGACAGGCTGCATAGGCATGTGCAGGCTTGAGCCCATTGTTGAAGTATACGTTCCGGGTCAGGAAAAAGTAACCTATGTGAAGATGACTCCCGACAAAGTGGCAAGGATAGTAAGCGAGCACATTGTAAACGGGAAAGTCGTTGACGAATACACAGTCGGCGCGCAATCATAATAAGCTGAATAATTTTACAGATTGTAAGGAGTGTAAAAAATGGAGTTTTATAGATCACATGTTTTGGTCTGCGGGGGCACAGGATGCACATCCTCAGGTTCCCAGACATTAATTGATGAATTTGAAAAATGCTTAAAAGAAGCAAACCTTGATAAGGAAGTAAAGGTAGTCAGAACAGGCTGCTTCGGCCTTTGCGCTTTAGGCCCCATTGTAATCGTATATCCTGAAGGCGCGTTCTACAGTATGGTTAAAAAGGAAGACGTAAAAGAAATAGTTGATGAGCACCTAATAAAAGGCAGAATTGTAAAGAGGCTTCTATACCATGATACGGTTGAAGCCGGCACAGATAACGTAAAATCCCTAAACCAAGTGGACTTTTACAAAAAGCAAATGCGTATTGCGCTACGCAACTGCGGCGTTATTGACCCTGAAAACATCGAAGAATACATAGCCATGGACGGCTATACCGCGCTTGCAAAAGTTCTCACCGAAATGACCCCTGAACAGGTAATTGACGAACTAAAAAGAAGCGGACTTCGTGGAAGAGGGGGCGGCGGTTTCCCAACAGGTTTGAAATGGGAATTTGCTAAAAACGCTCCTGGCGATAAAAAATATGTAGCATGTAACGCCGACGAAGGCGACCCGGGCGCGTTCATGGACAGATCCATCCTTGAAGGCGACCCCCACAGCGTAATTGAGGCTATGGCGATTGCGGGCTACACAATCGGTGCCGACCAGGGCTATATATACATCAGGGCCGAATACCCGATTGCGGTAAAGAGGTTGAGAATTGCAATTGAGCAGGCAAGGGAATATGGCTTGCTAGGTAAAAACATTTTCGGGACAGGATTTAACTTTGATTTGGATATAAGGCTAGGCGCGGGCGCATTCGTGTGCGGCGAAGAAACAGCGCTAATTACAAGTATCGAAGGCCACCGCGGCGAGCCAAGGCCACGCCCGCCGTTCCCGGCAGTAAAAGGTTTGTTTGGAAAGCCAACGCTTTTAAACAACGTTGAAACCTATGCAAATATCACCACTATCATAAACCGCGGCGCGGATTGGTTTGCGTCCATCGGTACTGAAAAGAGCAAGGGTACAAAGGTATTTGCGCTAGGCGGCAAAATCACCAACACAGGCCTTGTGGAAATCCCAATGGGAACCACATTAAGGGAAATCGTTGAAGAAATCGGCGGGGGCATTCCAAACGGAAAGAAATTCAAAGCCGCGCAAACCGGCGGCCCGTCAGGCGGATGCATTCCTGCAGAACTCATTGACGTGCCGATTGACTACGATTCACTAACCAGCATCGGCTCAATGATGGGTTCCGGCGGGTTAATCATCATGGACGAAGACAACTGTATGGTAGATATCGCAAAATTCTTCCTTGAATTCACAGTTGATGAATCCTGCGGAAAATGCACACCATGCCGCATAGGGACAAAGAGGCTATATGAACTATTAGAAAAAATCACCGAAGGTAAGGGGACACTGGAAGACATTGACAGAATAGAAAAACTATGTTTATCCATCAAACAAGGCTCCCTTTGCGGGCTTGGCCAGACCGCACCAAACCCTGTTTTGAGCACATTGAGGTATTTTAAGGACGAATACATTGCCCATGTGGTTGACAAAAAATGCCCGGCAGGGGTATGCAAAGCGTTGTCCAACTATGAAATCATTCCCGAAAAATGCCGTGGCTGCGGAATTTGCGCGAAGAACTGCCCTGTTGGCGCAATTTCAGGCCAAGTTAAAAACCCATACCACATTGATACCGAAAAATGTATCAAATGTGGCGTATGTATGACAAAATGTCCGTTTAAGGCAATTGTGAAGTAAGAGAGGAAGTGAACAAAATGGAAATGGTTAATGTCAAAATTAATGGTATAGATATACAATGCCCCCAAGGCTCTACGGTTTTGGAAGCTGCAAGAATGGCTAACATCGACATCCCGACCCTTTGCTACATGAAAGGTGTCAGCCAGACCGGCTCATGCCGTATGTGCCTTGTAGAGGTAAAAGGCGCAAGGGGCCTTCAGGCCGCTTGTGTATACCCTGTATCTGAAGGCATGGAAGTGTATACAAACACACCCCAGGTTAGGGAATCAAGGAAAGTAACATTAGAATTACTTTTATCAAACCACAACAGGGAATGTCTAACCTGCGTTAGAAACAGAAACTGCGAACTACAAAAGCTATCCGATGAGCTAGGTGTTACTGAAATCAGGTATGAAGGCGAAAAAACACCCGCGGAAATTGACGATTTATCCCCATCCATTGTCAGGGATAACACCAAGTGCATTCTTTGCAGAAGGTGTATAAACGCATGTAACGAAATCCAATCCGTAGGGGTTATCAGCGCGGTAGAACGCGGCTTTAGGACAAAAATCGGCTCACCCTTTGATATGAGCCTTGCTGAAGTGCCATGTGTAAACTGCGGGCAATGTATAGCAGTGTGCCCCGTAGGCGCCCTTTCTGAAAAAGACTCAAGAAAAGACGTATGGGCGGCAATTGCTGACCCCGAAAAGCATGTGGTAGTACAAGTTGCCCCCGCAGTTAGGGCAGCACTAGGGGAAGAATTCGGCCTTCCAATGGGAACCGCGGTTACAGGAAAAATGGTTGCTGCATTAAAACAGCTAGGCTTTGACAAAGTATTTGACACCGACTTTGGCGCGGACCTGACAATCATGGAAGAAGGAACAGAACTTCTAAACAGGATTAAAAACGGCGGAAAACTACCCATGATTACATCCTGCAGCCCGGGCTGGATTAAGTTTTGCGAACACAATTTCCCAGACTTTTTGGATAACCTTTCAACCTGCAAATCACCGCACGAAATGTTTGGCGCGATAATTAAATCCTACTATGCGCAAAAAGAAGGCATTGACCCTGAAAAAATCGTGACTGTTTCTGTAATGCCCTGCACAGCGAAGAAATTCGAGGCAAAACGCGAAGAAATGAAAGCAACAGGGTATCCCGACGTTGACTATGTAATCACCACAAGGGAACTTGCTAAAATGATTAAAGAAGCAGGTATCGATTTTGTAAACCTAAAAGACGAAGTATTTGACAACCCCTTTGGTGACGAAGCGTCAGGCGCGGCGGTTATCTTCGGCGCAACCGGCGGCGTTATGGAAGCGGCTCTACGAACCGTCGCTGATATACTAGAAGGAAAAGAACTTGATAATATAGACTACAACGCGGTAAGGGGCACCGAAGGCATTAAAGAAGCCACAGTAAACTTGGGCGGACAGGAAATCAAGGTCGCTGTTGCCCATGGCCTTGCAAACGCAAGAAAGCTTTTAAACGATGTTAGGGAAGGAAAAGCAAACTACCACTTTATCGAAATCATGGCTTGCCCCGGCGGCTGCGTGACAGGCGGCGGCCAGCCAATCGTTCACTCCAAGGTTTACATGGATGTTGACGTTAAAAAGGAAAGGGCAAAGGCGCTTTACTCTGAAGACAAAAAGCTAAAAGTTAGAAAGAGCCATCAAAACCCATATATTAAAAAGCTATACGAAGAATTCCTTGGAGAGCCTGGCGGCCATAAGTCCCATAAATTATTGCACACCACATACCAGGCAAGGTCAAATTACTAATATAAAAAACGCAAGGGGCTACCCTTGCGTTTTTTTAATCATTTGCTATAATCAAATAAAAACAAAAGGAGAGGTATTATGGTAGTTCATATCGTGACATGGAAAATCAAAGACGGACATGAAGGGTTAAATAAAGCGCAAATCATGGAAAAAATGAAAAAGGACTTGGAAGGCTTAAAAGATAAGGTGCCAACCATTCAAAAAATCGAAGTGGGGTATAACTTCAATAAGGCAAACGATTTTGATGTTGTATTATACAGCGAATTTCAAGACAAAGAAGGGCTTTCAACCTACCAAGACCACCCCGAGCACCTAAAAGTTGCTTCCTTCGTAAGAAGCGTTGCTTTAAACCGTGTTTGCGTGGATTATGAAAAATAATTGTATAATCTATACAAAACTATTTTTCAAAATATATATAATTAGTACAAAAATTATATTGTCATAACCAATATAATGTGGTATTATTAAATTGTACCACAACCGATATAACACACACAAACTTTTTTCATTTTCCCTCCTTTTTAGGATACAGAAAGACTGCGCAAGCAGTCTTTCTTTATTTTACATGGTTTTGCTCATAAAAACGTTGAAGGATAACCCAAATGGCGCCGCCATTATGGGCAATCTTGATGATAGCTTAAAAAACAAAATCCAAATTGGTTTTTGTCCATAGCGCGTATACGCGGAAAAATAAGGCTGCGTTAGGCAGCCTTTCTTTATTTTAGCGGATTTTAGAGGATTTTTATTTGTAATACCTAAAAAAATATGGTAAAATAAATACCATTGAGAAATTTTATGACAAAAGGTGTTTGTATGTATCTAAAGAGGATAGAGATTCAAGGCTTTAAATCGTTTGTGGACAAAACCGTATTAGAACTTGACGCAAACATTTGCGCAATAGTCGGCCCAAACGGAAGCGGCAAAAGCAACATCGCCGACGCCATCAGGTGGTGCCTAGGCGAACAGAGCGCCAAAAACCTGCGGGGCGGCAATATGCAGGACGTCATTTTTGCAGGGACCGAAGAAGTAAAGCCCACGGGATTTGCGCAAGTGAGCATAACCATATCCAACGAAAACAAAATCTTTCCCTTAGATTACAGCGAAGTTACAGTAACAAGGCGGATTTTCCGCTCAGGGGAAAGCGAGTATTTAATTAACGGGAATATCTGCCGCCTGAAAGACGTGCATGAGCTTTTCATGGACACAGGGTTAGGCCGCGACGGGTATTCCATAATAGGTCAGGGAAAAATTGACGAAATCCTTTCGGTAAAATCGGAAGACCGCAGGCAAATCTTTGAGGAAGCCGCGGGGATTTCAAAATATAAATACCGCCGCCTTGAAGCTCAAAGAAAACTTTCCCAGGCGGAAGAAAACCTAATCAGGGTTAGCGATATTATAAATGAGCTTGAACTTCAGCTAGAACCCCTGTCCAAGCAGGCCGAAAAGGCAAAGGAATACTTAAAGCTTTATGAAATGCTCAAAAAATACGAAGTGAGCTTGGGTTTAAATATCATTGACAAAAACAGGGAAGCTTTAGAAAAGCTAAAGGAAGAATATAAGATTTTAGCTTCGGATTTGGAAAGACAAAAACAAAAGGAAAAACAGGTTGAAGATGAAACAAACAAACTCTACGTCGAAATTGAAAAGGATAACGAAAACATCAAAAAAACCTCGGGCGAAAAAAACAGCGCCGCATTATTGATTGAAACCCTAAAAGGGGACATTGCCGTAATTTCAAATGACATAAAAAACAAGGAAGAAAAAATTGAGGAATTTAAAAAGGAAATTGAGGAAAGGTTAGAAAAAGAAAAGGCGCAAAAAGAAGAATTTGAAAAATTAAACCGTGAACTTGAATATAAAAACCAGGTTTTAAAGCTCTGCCAAAAAGAAATTGAAAAGCTAAATGATGAGCTTGAGGCGTGCGAAGTTGAAATCAGGGAAAAATCAACCTATTTGGAAAGCTTGAGGGATAAAATATCCAAAAGCAATATCCTTCTTTCCGATGTTAAAAGCAGGATTGAAAACTTTACCTATTTTGAGGAAAATTTTGAAGAACAAAAACAAAAACTTGCCACTGACTTAAAAAATGAAGAAGCAAAAAAATCCGGGCTTATAGAAAAAATCCAAAAAATTAAAAAGCAAAAACAAGAACTTGAGAGCCTTCTTGCGAAATTAAAAAACGAAGAACAAAATAAACTAAAAGCGCGGGACGAACTTGCAAAGCAGGTGGAAGAGGAAAAAAACAAATACAACGCAAATTCCGCCCAAATGGACGGCCTTTCATCAAAACTTGCAATCCTAAAAGATATGGAACGGGAAATGGAAGGCTATTCAAAAAGCGTTAAAGCCATTATAAAATCCAACATAAACAGGGGCGTAAGAGGGGTTTTGTCAAAACTCATAAGCGTCCCCGGCGAATATGTAACCGCCATTGAAGTGGCGTTGGGGGCGTCCGCCCAAAACATTGTTGTTGAAACTGAGTATGACGCAAAAGAAATAATTGAGTATTTAAAGGAACACAATTTAGGAAGGGCCACTTTTTTGCCCTTGTCCTCAATCAGGGGAAAAACCCTGCCTGAGTTTTCCAAATACCAAAATGAAAAAGGCGTAATAGGCCTGGCTTCATCTTTAGTAAATTTTGACAAAGAATACGAAGACATAATAAACAGCCTTCTTGGCAGGATAATTGTAGTGGATAACATAGATAACGCCATATCCCTAGCCAAAAAGGCAAACAATTCTGTGAGGATTGTAACCCAAACGGGGGAATCCATCCAGACGGGCGGGGCCATTACCGGCGGAAGCCTTGTAAAATCGGGCATATTTACCCGGGCTAAAGAGATAAATGAAATAAACGAAAAAATAAGCCTTATTAAAAAACAGATAAACCAGTCGGAAAAGAAAATCGAAAACGGGATTTTAAAGCTAAGGGAGTTAAACAAAGAGCTTGAAAGCATACAAAAGGAAATAGCAGACTCCCAGGGAAGCCTTGTTAAACTTGACGGCGAAATCACCGTTTTGGAAAATTTAATAAACGAGCGCGGGGAAAGGATAAAACTTTTAAGCGCGGAAATGGAAAAGGTTTATTCAACCTACAACGACGCAAGCGCCAAAAGGGAAGAGCTAAAACATGAGCTTGAAAGAATTAATGGGGAAATTAAGGAAAATGAAAGCCTCCTAATCCGCGCCCAAAATGAGTTTAAGGAATTGATGAATAAAAAAGACAGCATAAATCAGGCCATCTTTGACAAAAAAATGCACAGGAACTCCGTCTTTAAAGACGCGGAAAACATTGAGCACAATTTAGGAAACACCAAAACCAGCATTGAAGAAAGCCAAATTTATGTAAATTATAAACGGGAACAAATTAAAACATTAACTGAAGAGATTGAAAAACTAAAAAGGGATATAGAAAACAAAGAAAAAGAAATTGACACCTTAAACCAAAAACTTGCGGACTTGGCAAACCAAGAGCAGGAAATACTAAATAAAAGGGCAAAGCAGGATGAAAGGGTCAAAGTTTTAAGGGAGGAAGCAAAATCCCTCACATCAACTATTTTAGCCCTGTCCGGCGAATGCCAGAGGATGGAAAACAAAATAACAAGGGTTGAGGCGGAGATTGAAAACGCCATAAACAAATTATGGGAAGAATATGAGCTTACATATTCCACCGCCCAAGAGTACAAAATTGAAATAAAAAATACCCATGCGGCGGAAAAAGAGGCCGCAAGCCTTAAAAGCAAAATAAAAGCGCTAGGGACCGTAAATATAGACGCCATTGAAGAATATAAAAACGTTTACGAGCGCTATACCTTCCTAACCACACAAAGGGACGACATAATAAAAACCAAAAAGGATTTGGAAAAAATCATTGATGATTTAACCGACAAAATGAAAACCCAGTTTGAAAAAGAGTTTAAAATAATAAACGAAAACTTCAATGAGGTGTTTAGGGAACTCTTCGGTGGCGGACGGGCTGAACTTCGCCTTGTTGACCCCAAAGATGTGCTAAATTCAGGGATTGAAATAGACGTCCAGCCCCCTGGTAAGAAGCTGCAAAACCTCATGTTATTATCAGGCGGGGAGCGGGCATTTACCGCGATAGCGTTACTGTTTGCAATCCTCAAAACGCGGCCCACCCCATTTTGCATACTTGACGAAATCGAGGCCGCCCTTGATGATGTCAATGTCTACCGCTTTGCCGAATATGTTAAAAAGTTTAGCCAAAACACCCAGTTTATAATTGTTACCCACCGCCGGGGCACAATGGAGGCGGCGGATATACTGTATGGGGTTACCATGCAGCAAAAAGGCATTTCAAAGCTAATTTCAATGCAGTTAACCTAACGAAAGGAAGATTTTATGAGCGGACAAAACGAAAAAAAGGGATTTTTTAAGCGACTTAAGGAAGGCTTAAATAAAACCAGAAACGCATTTACGGAAAAAATCGACTCCGTTTTTAGCGCCTTTAAAAAGATTGACGACGAGCTTTTTGATGAGCTGGAGGAGGCTTTGATACTTGCGGATTTAGGCGCTGAAACCTCCATGGAAATCGTGGAAGAGTTAAGAAAACGGGTAAAGGAAGAAAAAATCACAGAGGCGGATGGCGCAAAAGAGCTTTTGCAAAAAATAATCGCGGATATCTTAAAAAGCGATAACCAAAGCCTTGATTTGTCGGGAAAACCCGCGGTAATTTTGGTAATCGGCGTAAACGGGGTGGGAAAGACCACCACAATCGGGAAAATCACCGCAAAATTAAAAGCCCAAGGAAAAAGCGTGATACTTGTTGCCGCCGACACCTTCAGGGCAGCAGCCATTGAGCAACTGGAAGTATGGGCAAACCGCAACGGAGTCCCCATAATAAAACACCAGGAAGGGGCGGACCCTGGGGCGGTTGTATATGACGCGGTATTTGCGGCAAAATCCAAAGACGCTGACGTCCTAATCATTGACACCGCGGGCAGGCTTCACAATAAGAAAAACTTAATGGAAGAACTAAAAAAGATTTTCCGCATTATTGACAGGGAACTTCCTGAGGCGTCAAAGGAAGTGCTATTAGTGCTTGACGCCACAACGGGCCAAAACGCGGTAAACCAGGCGGAAGTTTTCAACGAGGCAGCGCCGCTTACAGGCATTGTGCTTACCAAACTTGACGGAACCGCAAAAGGCGGCATAATAATTTCCATAAAATCAAAGCTTGCCATTCCCGTAAAATTTGTGGGAGTGGGTGAAGGGATAGACGACTTGCAGGAATTTGACCCCGAAAGCTTTGCAAAAGCCCTCTTTGACAATACCATTGAAGAGGCCGATGACCAGCAGGTTGAAGAAGTAAAAGAAGAAATAAAAGAAAAAATAAAAGATGAGCCAAAAGATGAGCCAGTTTATGAAACAGTAAAAGAAATCGGCAAAGTTGAGGAAAAGATTGAAAATTTAGAGGAAGAAGTAAAAGAAACAGAAGAAGAAATTGAGGAAATAAAGGAAGAAATCAAGGCCGTTGAAAAAGAAATTTCCCAAATCCAGCTTGAAATGAATAAAACAATACAGGACATGGAAGAAATCCAAAGCGAATTGGACGAAATTCAGGATGAAATTGACGGGGTATATGAAAAGCCGGACGGTAAATTAGAAGAAGCAAAAGAAACTCAAGAAGAGCCAAAAGAAGAGGAAGAACCACAGGATAAGGACGAAGACAAAGGAAAATTTAAAAAATTCCTTGACAAATTCAAGTTCTTCCGTTAAAATATCACCTGTAAAGTTTTTGGCTTTACAGGCGGTGTTATTATGGAAAAGGATTATAAAATGAGCCTGCTTTATGATTTTTATAAAGGGATATTATCGGATAAGCAGGCCGAGGCAATAGATTTATACTACAACAACGACCTCTCTTTGGCTGAAATCGCGCAGGAACTGGGTATAACCCGCCAAGGGGTGCGCGATAATATTAAAAGAGGCGAAAAGCTAATTTGCGAGACCGAGGAAAAACTAGGCCTTTATAAGAAATATACTGAAATTTGCGGTATCGCAAAAGACATTAGCGATTGCGCTGATACCCTTATGAAAACAGAGGATATTAATTGTGCCAAAAAAATCGGAAAAAGGCTAGAGGGTATTGCAAACAGAATTAACCAGCTAAATTGATATAGGGAGAATACTATGGCGTTTGAAAATTTGTCGGATAAACTCCAGCAAACATTTAAAAAAATAAGGGGAAAAGGTAAAGTCACCGAAAAAGACGTAAAAGAGGCAATGCGGGAAGTAAAGCTTGCGCTCCTTGAGGCTGACGTCAACTTTAAAGTGGTAAAAGAGTTTGAAAAAACCGTCTATGAAAAAGCTATCGGGAGCGAAGTCCTAGAAAGCCTCACACCGGGTCAGCAGATTATTAAAATAATCCGCGACGAGCTTGTCAATTTGATGGGCTCAACCCAGGCTAAAATAACCATTTCCCCCAAACCCCCCACAATCATTATGATGGTGGGCTTAAACGGCGCGGGAAAAACCACCACAAGCGGCAAACTTGCCAATATACTTAGAAAACAGGGAAAACGCCCCGTTTTACTTTCCTGCGACGTTTACAGGCCTGCCGCCATTAAGCAGCTTGAGGTGGTGGGAAATTCCCTGAACATACCCGTACTTTCCACGGATGAAACCAAAAATCCGGTGGACATTGCTAAAGAGGCTGTGGATAATTTTGATTTATCAAAATTTGATACCCTAATCATAGACACAGCAGGGCGGCTTCATGTAAATGAAGAGCTGATGGAAGAGCTAAAGCTCATGAAAGAGGCGGTAAACCCCACTGAAATCCTGCTTGTGGTTGACGCCATGACGGGTCAGGACGCCGTAAATGTGGCGGAAAGTTTCAATAACACCTTAGGCATTGACGGCATAATCCTAACAAAACTTGACGGTGACACCCGGGGCGGCGCGGCCCTTTCAGTTAAGGCGGTTACCGGAAAGCCCATAAAATTTGTGGGCATGGGCGAAAAGCTTTCGGATTTAGAGCCTTTTTACCCCGACCGCATGGCTTCCCGTATCCTGGGCATGGGCGATGTTTTGACCTTAATTGACAAAGCCCAGGAAGCCTTTGACGAAAAAAAGGCGGCGGAACTTGAGGAAAAAATCAGGAAAAGCCAGTTTGACTTAAACGACTTTTTGGAACAGCTTAGGCAGATGAAAAAAATGGGGCCCTTATCCCAAATTCTCGGCATGCTTCCGGGGATTAACAAAAAGGCGCTGGAAGAGGCAAACATTGACGATAAGCCCCTGATTAAAACCGAAGCGATAATACTTTCCATGACCCCAAAAGAGAGGGCAAACCCTGGTATCATCAATTCATCAAGAAAGAGAAGGATTGCTCAAGGCAGCGGCACAACGGTAGCTGACGTAAACGCGCTCCTAAAGCAGTTTGAGCAAATGCAGAAAATGATGAAGCAGTTTACAAACCCCAAAATGATGAAGAAGATGAACAAATTTAACAAGCATTTCAGGTAGTTAATACATGTTAATTTACTTAAATTTTTAAGTAAATTATACCTTGTATAAAAAATTGGATTTGCGGAGGTGAAAAAATGGCAGTAAAAATCAGGCTTAGAAGAATGGGCGCGAAGAAAAACCCGTTTTACAGAGTTGTAGTTGCCGATTCCAGATATCCCCGCGATGGCAGGTTTATCGAGGAAGTAGGATATTACGACCCGCTAACCGAGCCGTCAACATTCAAAGTTGATGGGGAAAAGATTAAAGACTGGATCAGAAAAGGCGCGCAGCCTACCGATACAGTTAAGAGCTTATTAAAAAAGCACGGCATAATTGAATAAGGTAGATATAAGCAAGCGTGTCTTGCTTGAAAGGAATGAATAAAAATGAAGGAATTACTTCTTTTTATCGCCCAATCACTGGTTAATAACAAGGATGAAGTAATTGTCACTGAATCCGAGCGTGATGGCGTAATTATTTATACTTTGTCCGTGCATGAAAGCGACATGGGCAAGGTTATAGGAAAACAAGGCAAGATTGCAAAAGCAATCAGGACAATCATAAAAGCGCAGGGCGCCAAATTAGGCAAGAAAGTGCTTGTAGAAATTGTTCAGTAACAAGGGCGGGCTCAACCGCCCTTTATGGTTATATAAAATAAAAAGGAAGTAATCATATGAAGGATACGCTTTTAATCTGTGATATAGTAAATACCCACGGGCTACGCGGCGAGGTGAGGTCCAAAGTCTACGCCGACGATTTTTCCTATTTTGAAAAAGGGGCAAAAATTTATGTAGACGGCGTGGAGTATGAAATTGAGTACGCAAAGCCCCACAAATCCTTTTTGATTATAAAATTTTCAGGCGTTGATGATATTAATCAGGCGGAAAAACTGCTAAAAGGGAAAAAAGGCTATATCAATCGAAGCGACTATGTTTTGCCAAAAGACAGGTATTTTATTGTGGACATTATAGGCTGCAGCGTCTTTACGGAGGAAGGAAAACTTTTAGGCGAAGTGACGGATGTGTTTAACACGGGGGGAAGTGACGTGTATGAAGTCCGCGACGAATACGGCCGGCGCTTTTTTGTCCCGGTAATTGACGAAGTGGTAATGTCCATTGACATAGATAACAAAAGAATAATTATAAAACCAATGGATGGTATGATTGACTATGAAATTTGATATACTAACATTATTTCCCGGCATAATTGACGCGTTTGCAAATGAAAGCATTATCGGAAGGGCGAAAAAAAAGGGAATAATAGAGGTAAATGCCATAAATATAAGGGACTATTCCGAGGATAAGCACAAAAGGGTTGACGATTACCCCTATGGGGCGGGCGGCGGGATGGTAATGCAGGTCATGCCCATATATAACGCCTATCAGGCGGTAATAAAAAATTGTAAAAAAAAGCCCCATGTTATCTACACCACCCCACAGGGGAAAATTTTTACCCAGGAGCGGGCTAAGGAACTAGCAAAACTTGACCATATCGTAATTTTATGCGGCCACTACGAAGGGGTGGATGAAAGGATTATCGAAGAAATAGTGGATGAGGAAATCTCCATAGGGGACTATGTCCTAACAGGGGGGGAACTTCCCGCCCTGATTTTGGTAGACGCCATATCGAGGATGGTGGAAGGGGTCTTGGACTCAAAAGAAACCATGGAGTCAGAATCCCTTTATAACTACCTTTTAGAATACCCCCAATACACAAGGCCCTATGAAGTATTAGGAAGAAAAGTCCCCGATATTTTGCTTTCAGGGCATGAGGCAAACATAAAAAAATGGAGATTGGAGCAATCTATAAAGAGAACGAAGGAAAAACGCCCGGATTTATACGAAAAATATTTAAAAAGTCTTGCAAATGGGGAAAATTTGTGATATTCTATAAAATCGAGAGTACGGACGGTCCTCTGCATTGGTTTTGAATGCACGAACGTCTATGATGAAGGGAGGGCTTTAGATGGACGAAATCTTAAAGTCTGTTGCGAAAGAGCAACTTAGGACGGACCTTCCGAATTTTAATGTCGGCGACACTGTTCAGGTGTACGTTAAAGTTAAGGAAGGCTCAAGGGAAAGAATTCAGATGTTTGAAGGTACCGTTATCTCCAGAAGAGGCGGCGGTATTTCTGAAACCTTCACCGTGAGAAGGGTATCTTACGGGGTAGGCGTTGAAAAAACATTCCCGCTACATTCTCCGAATATCAGCAAAATTGAAGTAACAAGACAAGGTAAAGTAAGAAGAGCAAAATTATTTTATCTTCGTCAACGTGTCGGTAAATCTGCCAAAGTTAAGGAAAGATTATAATATCGACCAAAGGAAGGGACGCAATGTCCCTTTTTGTTTAGGCAGAAATCCAAATTTTTGGGAAATATACATTTTTATTAATGGATTAACCTTTGGAATAATAAAATATATAGGTAAATCCAAAATTAACTTAAGGCAAAAACTATGAAGGGAAGTCTTAATATGGACGAATTAAACAAAAACGGCCAAAACGGAGAAAATAAGGAAATACAAGAAGAAAACCAAATATTAAATGAAAGCCAGCAGGAAGAAACCCAAATATATGATGAAAACCTCCAACAGACCCAAGAAAGCGGAACCCAAACGGTTGAAATAGTGGGGAAGGAAGAAAAACCAAAAATCAACTATAAAAAAGAAATCTTAGACTGGGTTTTCACTTTAGGCCTTGCGGTGGTAATCGCACTCTTAATCAGAAACTTTGTATTCACGCTTGTTTTAGTGGATGGCGACTCAATGTACCCCACCTTGCATGACGGGGACAGGTTGGTGGTATCCCGCCTTCCATACACCCCCAAAAACGGCGACATAATTATATTCAGGCCTAAAAGCAATCCTAAAAAAGTCTTTGTAAAACGGGTTATCGCAACCGAAGGGCAAACCATTTACATTGACTACGCCGAAGGCAAGGTTTACGTTGACGGTGTTGCTATAGATGAGCCGTATATCAAGGAAAAAATGAATCAAAGCCCGTATTTCCAACAAACAGGGCCGCAGGTTGTGCCTGAAAACTGCGTCTTTGTAATGGGCGATAACCGCAACAACAGCCACGACTCCCGTGCCAGCGACATCGGCATGGTGGACAGAAAATCAATTTTAGGAAAAGCCGTATTGAGATTTTGGCCAATAAATAAGTTCGAGGTATTGAAACATGCAAATTAATTGGTTTCCAGGACACATGGCAAAAACCCGGAAATTGATTTCCGAGAACTTAAAACTTGTGGATATTGTTTACGAACTGGTTGACGCCAGAATTCCTGAAAGTAGCAAAAACCCCGAAATTGAAAAAATAACCCGAAATAAACCCAAATTAACCCTTTTAAACAAATGTGATTTAGCCGATGACAAGGCTACCCAAATTTGGCTTTCCCACTATGAAAAAATGGGTAGATGTGCATTACTCATTAACTCAATTACAGGATATAACCTAAACAAAATCCCTAAAATCACAAAAGAACTGTTAAAAGAAAAAATTGAGCGGGACAGACAGCGGGGCATAGTAAACCGCCCGATAAAAATTATGGTTGTAGGAATCCCCAATGTGGGGAAATCCTCCTTTATAAATAAATTCACAGGCGGTAAAAGCGCCCAGACAGGCGACAGGCCAGGGGTTACCAAAGGGAAGCAGTGGATCAGGTTAAAAGAAGGCTTTGAGCTTCTTGACACCCCAGGGATTTTGTGGCCGAAGTTTGAGGACAAGGAGGCGGCGCTGCGCCTTGCCTACACAGGCGCGATAAAGGACGAAATTCTTGACGTGGTGGAGCTTTCCTTCCACCTTTTGGAGTATTTAAACAAAGAATACAAAGAAGAACTTTGCGCCCGCTATAAAATTGAAACCACGGACTCGGCAAAAGGCGTGGAAATCTTAGAATTAATATGCAAAAAGCGTGGCTTTATCCTGCCTGGCGCTGAAATCGACTACGACCGGGGCGCCAAAATAGTACTTGACGAATTCAGGGCCTGCAAAATCGGGAAAATCACGCTTGAACTACCTAAGGGATGAAAATATGTTGGAAATAGAAAATGATTTAGTAAAAAGAGGATATAACTTAATTGCCGGGGTGGACGAGGCGGGCCGCGGCCCGCTTGCCGGAAGCGTGTTTGCCGCTGCCGTCATCCTTCCCCCCGGCCTTGTCATTGAGGGGATAAACGACTCTAAAAAACTATCCCCCAAAAAAAGGGAAGAACTTTTTGATATAATCACAAAATCCGCCCTTGCTTATTCCATAGCAAGCATTGATAATTTCGTAATTGATGAAATAAACATACTAAACGCTACATACAAAGCCATGGCAAGGGCAATTGAAGGGTTAAGCATAACACCCGACTATGTGATAATTGACGGAAACTCTGCAAAAGGGATATTGCTTCCCCATGAGTGCGTAGTAAAGGGGGACGCCAAGTCCCAGTCAATTGCCGCTGCAAGCATTCTTGCAAAAGTAGCGAGGGACAGGCAAATGATAGAATATGACAGGTTGTATCCCCAGTACAATTTTAAAAAGCACAAAGGCTACGGCACGAAGGAGCATATCCAAAATATAATAAAATACGGCCCCTGTCCCATACATAGAAGGTCATTTTTAAAAAATATAATTGAAATAGCCTAGGTGATGAAATGCAGGCGCGAAGCATTGGAAATTTAGGTGAAAAAGAGGCGGAAAAATACTTAAAAAAGTGCGGATATAAAATATTAGAAAAAAAATACACCTCAAAATTCGGCGAAATTGACATTATCGCAAAGGACGGCGAATATCTATGCTTTGTAGAAGTAAGGATGAGGAAAAATTCTGACTTTGGCACGCCCGGGGAAACCGTCACAAGGCAAAAGCAAACTAAAATAATTAACACCGCAAAGGACTATATTTCAAAACACAACCTTGACGGCTATTTCCGCTTTGACGTGGTTTCAATTTTAGGCGAAGAAAAGGGGAACAAGCTCAATATTAAAAATATGGAGTTGATAAAAAATGCCTTCTAGCTACACCTACGTTGACTTTCACTGCGACACAATAGGGGTATGCCCCGACTTATACGAAAACACCTGCCATCTTGATTTAAAAAGGGGAAGGGGTTTTTGCGGCCATGTGCAGGTTTTTGCCGCGTGGGTGGAAGGCAAGGACTCAAAAGAAAAGGCAAAAAACCTGATTTCCCGCTTTTATGAAGAGCAAAAAAAGCATGAAAACCTGCTTTCCTTATGCAAAACATATTCCGGTATAGAAACCGCCTTAAAAGAAAAAAAGACAGCCGCAATTTTGTCCATTGAAGGCGGCGAGGCGTTAGAGGGGAACATTGAAAACCTTGATTACTTTTACGGTTTAGGCGTAAGGCTTATAACCTTGACATGGAACCACGAAAACGAATTAGGCGGCGGGAGCATGTCGGGCTACACAGAAGGATTAAAACCCTTCGGCAAAGAAGTGGTGCAAAAAATGCAGGATATGGATATGATTGTGGATGTTTCCCACCTAAACGAAAACGGGTTTTGGGATGTAATAGAAATATCCAAAAAGCCCATCACCGCCTCCCATTCAAACTCCAAAAAAATTTGCGGCCACCCAAGGAATTTAACCGATGAGCAGTTTTTGGCAATAAAAAACACTGGCGGCGTGGTGGGAATAAACCTATATTCCCAATTTCTATCCCCAAAGGGCGCGACAATTGACGACATTGTAAAACACATTGAGCATTTTTGTTCTTTAGGCGGAGAAAACCACGTCGGAATGGGCGCCGACTTTGACGGGGTGGACGAATTGCCAAAGGATATTGCGGGAATAGAGGATGTGGACAAAATTTTTGAGTATTTGCTAAAATTAAACTACAAAGAAGAAGTGGTTAGAAAAATTGCAGGGGAAAACTATCTAAACTTTTTAAAACAAACGTTAAAAGGATGATATCTATGAGCGCTGAAGGATTACACATACCATTTAGGTGTTTTTTTATCAAAATCTTTTTCGGGATTGCGTCCTTTTTCCTAGTGGGCTTTGTGTCAGAAATCGCAAAAAACAATATCATCGTTGACTATATTGCGTGTTTTGCGATGATATTTTTATACATCACCGTAATTTTTGCCGACACATGGAAGGGCGCAAGATTTATAAAAAGCAAGGACGAAAACGCAAACCCCCATTTTGGCCATGTATATGCGGGTATTTTTTCGCTAATCCAGTTTATCCTTTTGTTTTTATACTACCTTGCGGCAAAAGGGAAGCTAAATTTTTTCTTCATGAATTTGGTAATCAGGTTTTTATATTCCCCCTTTATGGTGTTTTTCCCGCCCCCGGTTGAAAACGCCGCAGGGCTGCCGTTTTTCTTCTTTTGGGTTTTAGATTATGTTGTGGTGGCGGCGGCATATTACATGGGGATTAAAAACAAAAAAGTCATGGCAAAACTTTTGGATAAACTAATCGGCATTGAATAAAAACAATCATATTACCCCGGTGCTTAAATATATTTTAAGTATCGGGGCTTTTTGTTTTATAAAAAGGGGGTATGCGTATGATAGTTTTAATCAGGCGGTCAACGGTATTATTCATCGCCATGCTGATAATTGTTTCCTACCTTACAATAACCATATCAAAACACAGGGTAAAAGACTCCATAGCCCTTTCAACCCACAAGGTTGTCTTAGACGCAGGACATGGCGGGTTTGACGGGGGCGCTGTGGGGAAATCAGGAAGCGTTGAAAAGGACTTGAATTTGCAGATTGCGTTAAAACTTCAAAAAAAACTTGAAAAGGCGGGCTATGAGGTAATAATGACAAGGTCTGACGACAGCGCAGTTTCTCCCCATGAGGATAAAAGGCTAAGAATTAAAAAGCGGGATGACATGAATACAAGGGTAAAAATCATGAACGAAAGCGGCGCTGACGTGTTTTTAAGCATTCACATGAACACCTTTACCCAATCCCAATACTACGGGGCGCAGGTCTTTTACTCAACAAACGACGCCCGCAGCAAGGTTTTAGGCGAGATTATACAGGAAGAGTTAAGGAAAGTTTCTTTTAAGAAAAACGACAGGGTCGCAAAGCCTGCCGACAGCTCTGTCTTTATCCTAAAACAGGCAAAAATTCCCGCGGTAATTGTGGAATGCGGCTTTATTTCAAACGAGGAAGAAGAATTAATGCTGATGGATGAAAAATATCAGGAAAAAATCGCACAAGCAATTTTGGACGCGGTAAATAAATATTTTGAGGAGGGTAGCCATGAGGATTTACATAATTGACAAATACAAAGCCATCACCTTTGCGCTAATTATACTATTGCTGATTTTAGGCCTTCCTTTGACAAAAAACACAGCCATAAACGTGGCAAATCCCCAAAAGGAAGTGCCGATTTACAGGGTTGAAAGGCAAGATAATAAAATCGCCCTCACCTTTGACTGCGCGTGGGGCGCTGACGACATCGACGATATAATAAAAACCTTAAAGGACGAAAACGTAAAATGCACCTTTTTTGTGGTGGGGGATTTTTTGGACAAATACCCCGAAGCGGTAAAAAAGCTCTATGACGCGGGGCATGAGATAGCAAACCATTCCGACAGCCACGCCCACTTTAACAAATTAAACGCCGAGCAAATGAAAAAGGACTTGGATGAGTGCGACAGGAAAATCAGGGAGTTAACCGGGTATGAGGGCGAAATCTTATTCAGGGCCCCCTACGGTGAATACAACAACCAGCTAATGAAAGTGTGCCGTGAAACAAACCGCAAAGTTATACAGTGGGACGTTGATGGAATGGATATAAAAGTAAAAACCAAAAAAAGCCCGGGTAAAGGCTTTTTTTTATGCTTTCTCCAGCTCTTTAATTGAAATTGTGCGGTTGTGAATTGTGTGTGACCATGTGCGGTCGCCTTTTTTTATTACCCCCCAAACCGCTATGGGAACCCATGTTAAATTGTATATCCCGTATTGGATATACCTGTAAAACATCTTTATATTAAAACAGTTTTTTTCAATAAATATCACAGCGGGGATATATATAAACCATAGTACGACGAAAAGGTTATAAAAAACGGGGGAGGGAAAGAGGTAGGCTATGGAAAAAAGCTCAAATTCTCCGCTTGGGAAAAAGCTTTGAAGCAAGGCAAAAACTAATATTATGCCATTTGCTATAATCCTTATAGGTGTTACCAAATACATAATGCAGTCAACAGGTATAAAATCCCTGTCTGAAATTGCCTTTTTCATAAGGGGCTTAAAAAACCTAAAAAGTACATCCGCATGCCCTTTCATCCACCTGATTCTCTGGTGCCATGAAGAAATTAAAGTAAGGGGCTTTTCATCATATACAACTGCGTCTTTTGCCCATGAAACCTTGTAATTATTTAAAGCAAGCCTCATGGTAAATTCCATGTCTTCAGTAAGGCAGGTTGCCTTCCACCCGATTTTTTTAAGTAAATCCGCAGCCACCACAAACCCCGTGCCGCAAAGCTGGCAGGAAAGGTTTAAATTGTACCTTGAATTTTGAAAAAGCCTGTTTGTAATCCAAAAGGAAATGGTATAAGACGAGGTTATCCATGTGTCAAAGGGGTTTTTGCTTTCAATATATCCTTGTATAACCTCTTCCCCTAAATTTAAATGCTCATTTGCCACTTTTAAAAAGTTTAAATCCACAATATTATCCGCGTCAAACACAACAACCGCGTCAAAATTTTTTCCAAGCTCAAAAATCTTATTAAACCCCCACTCCAGGGCATACCCTTTTCCCCGCGCAAAATTATTCTTTCTTTCAAAAACCGCAGCTCCCATGCTTTTTGCCACTTCATAGGTATTGTCGCTGCAGTTGTCGGCGATTACAAATACCTCATATAAATTTTTAGGATAATTTTGTGAATTTAAACTTTCAATTAAATGCCCGATAACCCTTTCCTCATTGTGTGCCGGGATTACAATGGCGAAGGTGTGGTTTTTATTGGTATGCGGGCGTTTTTTCTTTTTTTCAAAATACGCAAAAAGGGAAATTATAAAAAAATACCCGCCTACCAAAACCCCGAAAAGCTGCAAAAGCAAGCAAAAATAAAACGATATCGGCACGAAAGTCACTCCTTTATTTATGCTAAAATAAAACAAAGTATAGCATTTAGAAAAATGCTAAGTTATAATAAAGAAAAAGATTTATAATTAGTTTGCGCACAAATTCAAATTTAATTTAAGAAAACTTTGAAAGGGAGAAACTTTTATATGAAAAAAAGTACCGTATTTGTGTGTAATGAGTGCGGGTTTCAAACTACCAAATGGATGGGCAAATGCCCTGAGTGCAATATGTGGAATACATTGGTTGAAGAAGTGGTTGTGGAAACTAAAAAAAGCAATGCCAAAATTATAAAAAGCGATTTAAAATCCGTAAATATAAATGAAATAAAAAGGGAAGATAATGAAAGGATAAAAACAAAAATCTGCGAACTTGACAGGGTTTTAGGCGGCGGGCTTGTAAAAGGCTCCCTTGTATTAGTCGGCGGCGAGCCGGGAATAGGGAAAAGCACCCTGCTTTTGCAAATCACCAAAGATTTAGGTGAAAAAGTGCTGTACATATCGGGGGAAGAATCCCTAAGCCAGATAAAAATGCGCGCAGAAAGGCTTAAAATAAACTCAAAAAACCTATCCCTCCTTTGTGAAACCAATTTTGACGGCTGCATATCCGTAATTGAAAACGACAGCCCGCAGGTGGTAATTGTGGACTCAATCCAAACCATGTATCTGGATGAGTTAACTTCTGCCGCAGGCAGCGTAAGCCAGGTACGGGAAGTAACCTTAAGGATTATGCAGTACGCGAAAAAAACACAGACCGCCTTTTTCATAGTGGGCCATGTTACAAAGGACGGCTCCATCGCAGGCCCAAGGGTTTTAGAGCACATGGTGGACTGCGTGTTATACTTTGAAGGGGACCGCCAGCACTCCTACAGGATTTTAAGGGCGGTAAAAAACCGTTTCGGTTCCACCAACGAAATCGGGGTTTTTGAAATGGGGGACGAGGGACTCATTGAAATTCCCAACCCCTCTTTAATGCTTTTGTCAGGAAGGCCTGAAAACGCGCAGGGCTCATGCATAACCTGCGCCATTGAAGGGAGCAGGGCAATCCTTTCTGAAATCCAAGCCTTAACTTCCCCCACGGGTTTCGGGGTTCCCAGGAGAATGGCGACGGGCATTGACTACAACAGGATGACCATGCTTTTGGCTGTATTGGAAAAACGGGTTGGAATAAGCATGCAAAATCAGGACGCCTACATAAACGTGGTGGGTGGCTTAAAAATTGATGAGCCTGCCGCGGATTTAGCCGTAATTTTAGCAGTATCTTCCAGTGCAAAAGGCTTTGTAATCCCAAAGGATACCTGCGCCTTCGGCGAGGTTGGCCTGACAGGGGAAATAAGGGCCGTAAGCTACGCCCAAAAACGGATAATGGAAGCAAAAAGCTTAGGCTTTACAAATGTGATTATCCCATACCAAAACGCGCAAAAATTAGGCGGGATTGAAGGCATAAACATAATAAGCGTAAAAACAGTGGGTGAAGCCCTATCGAATTTTGCAAATTGATTCACCACATTTTATCTTGCGCCATATAATGTTATATAAAATCCGGTTCCTAAAAGGGGTTGTTTTTATGAGAATGAGTTTGCGGCGGCGCAGGATTTATTTTAAAGCCATAGATAGAAAAAAGTTCAATGTTTTTTTAGTTTTTGCCTCATTTTTTGCCATTTTATTTTTCACATCAAGCCTGTTTAACACAAGGGCGGTGCCAATTCTAAAAGCGGTTGCGGAAGCAAACGCCAAAAACATAGCCATAAAGACCATAAACGACGCGGTTTTATCGGAACTTGAAAGGCTAAATATTACATACAGCGATTTAGTAAATATCGAAAAAAACAACGACGGTCAGGTGATTGCCGTATCAAGCAATATCGTAAACATAAATAAAATAAAATCGGCGCTGTCCCAGGAAATTCAAAAAAAACTTCAGGATGAAAACATCACGGGAATGAAAATCCCCATCGGCAACTTTTTTGACAGCGACCTCTTATCAGGCATAGGCCCCTACATAAAATTTAAAATGCTGCCCGTGGGATTTTCCGAGATTGACGTAAAAAATAACTTCACATCCAGCGGGATAAACCAGACAAAACATGAAATTTACCTTGAAATAAACACCGCTATCAAAGTGCTAATGCCCTTATCCAGCACAAGCACCACGGTAACAACCACAGTGCCAATAGTACAAACCATCATAGTAGGAACGGTTCCCGAAAACTACACCCATGTTACAGGCACCACAGGCAACGGGCCTGATACAGTTTTAGAAGTGCTAGAATAAATTACATAATAATGCCGCAAAACTTGCGGCATTTTAATTTTGCCTGTAAAAAAATCTTGCATAATTTTTCTTATTATGCTAATATATAAAAGAAAAAATTGAATATAAAAGCGATGACCGGGAGAGTAGTTATATTTTGGCGCAAAGAGAGGAAAGGCCGCGGGCTGAAAGCCTTTCCCGCATTAAAATATAATGAAGTTCACCCGCGAGCTGCATAGCTGAAGGGGTAAATCCTTGCGTAGGTTATGCCGTCCTTTGCACGTCACGCAAAATAATGAGAGTTTGGCTCTGCCAGAAATTGAGGTGGTACCGCGGGTATTTGCTCGTCCTCAAGCTGTGGCGGGGCTTTTTTAGTAAATAAAAAATTTGAAAGGAAGAAAAAAATGCGAGAGCAGCTACAAAACATCAAAACCCAGGCGGAAGAATTTTTAAAAAAGATTTCATCAATTTCAGAACTTGAAGATTTCCGCGTAAAGTTTTTGGGCAAAAAGGGTGAACTAACCCAGGTGCTTCGCCAAATGGGGTCCCTATCCCCCGAAGAACGCCCGCAGATTGGGCAGCTTGCCAACGAAATCAGGGAATATTTAGAAGAAAAAATCGATGAAGCGAAGAAGGCGCTTACCCAAAAAATGCGGGAAGAAAAAATAAAAAGCGAAGTAATTGACGTAACCATGCCGGGTAAAAAGATTAAGACCGCAAACCTTCACCCGCTAACCCAGGTTATGCAGGAAATTGAGGATATCTTTATCGGTATGGGCTTTGAAATTGCGGAAGGCCCGGACATTGAATATACAAGCTATAACTTTGACCTTTTGAACATTCCAAAGGACCACCCATCCCGTGATGAGCAGGATACCTTTTATATAAACGACGATATACTTTTGAGAACCCAGACATCCCCTGTGCAAATCAGGGTTATGAAATCCCAAAAACCCCCCATCAGGGTTATTGCGCCGGGAAGGGTGTTCAGGTCCGACGCGGTTGACGCCACCCATTCGCCCCTGTTCCATCAAATCGAAGGCCTTGTGGTGGACAAAGGCATAACCATGGGGGATTTAAAGGGCACTTTGGAAGTGTTTGTAAAAAGCATTTACGGCGAGGACGCTAAAGTCAGGTTCAGGCCCCACCATTTCCCGTTTACGGAGCCTTCTGCGGAAGTTGACGTATCATGTTTTGTCTGCGGCGGTAAAGGCTGCAGCGTTTGCAAGGGGGAAGGCTGGATTGAAATTTTAGGCTGCGGCATGGTTCACCCGAAAGTGCTTGAAAACTGCGGGATTGACAGCGAAGTTTACAGCGGCTTTGCCTTTGGTTTAGGGCTTGAAAGGGTTGTCATGAGAAGGTTTAATGTTGACGACCTGCGCCTATTCTTTGAAAATGACATACGTTTCCTAAAACAATTTTAAAAAATATTAGAATTGGAGTAGATTGCTTATGAAGTTGCCATTAAGCTGGTTATCGGATTACATGACTTTAAATATAGACCCGAAAACATACGCTGACCGCATGACCATGACCGGGTCAAAAGTTGAAGGCTATGAAATATTAAGTGAAAAAATCCAAAATGTAGTTGTGGGAAAAATTTTAACTAAAGAAAAACACCCAAACGCCGACAGGCTATGGGTTACAACTGTTGATGTAGGAAGTGAAGTTTTGCAAATCGTAACAGGTGCGCAGAACATAAATGTCGGGGATTTAATTCCCGTGGCAAAAGTAGGGGCAAAACTTCCCGGCGGTATTACAATAAAGGCTGGAAAACTCCGCGGGGTAGAGTCCAACGGAATGATGTGCTCCCATGACGAGCTGGGCCTTGATGTTGACGAAATCGAAGGGGCATGCGAGGACGGGATTTTAATCTTCCAAAAAGAATACCCTTTAGGCCTTGACGTAAACGAAATCCTAATGCAAAACGACACAGTTGTGGAATTTGAAATTACCTCAAACCGCCCCGATTGTTTTTCCATAATCGGGCTTGCGCGGGAAAGCGCTTGTTCATTCAATGTACCCTTTAATTTAAAAACCCCGCAAGTAAAAGAAACAGATGAAGAGGCAAAAGATTATATAAATGTTATTATAGAGGATAAGGACCTTTGCCCCCGCTTTACCGCAAGGGTTGTTAAAAACGTAAAAATCGGGCCATCGCCGCTATGGATGCAGGCCCGCCTAAAAGCGGCAGGGGTTAGGCCCATAAACAATATAGTGGATATCACCAACTATGTTATGTTAGAATACGGCCAGCCCATGCACGCCTATGACTTAAGGGATATCAGGGGTAATACCCTAATTGCCCGCAGGGCAAAAGACGGCGAGGTTATAAAAACCCTTGACGAAAAGGAAAGAGTGCTTGACAGCAGCATTTTAGTTATCGCGGACAAAGAAGGGACAGTGGGCGTTGCAGGCGTTATGGGGGGCTATAACTCCGAAATCAAGGACGACACCACAACGGTTGTGTTTGAAGCCGCCCTTTTTGAGAAAAACTCCATAAGGCTTACCGCAAAAAAATTAGGAATGCGCACGGAAGCCTCCTCAAGGTTTGAAAAAGGCCTTGACAAAAACAACACCCTTCTTGCCATGAACCGCGCCTGCGAGCTTGTGAATGAACTGGCCTGCGGGGATGTTTTAAAAGGCGTGGTTGATGTTGACTACACAGAGGATAAAGTAAATGTAATTAAATTCAGGCCGGAAAAAATTAATGAGTTTTTAAATACAAACATTTCCCAGGATGAAATGGTTAAAATTTTAGAACCCTTAGGTTTTGTGGTTGATATAAACGCCATGACCATAACCGTTCCCTCATACAGGCCCGACGTTGAAGGGGAAGCGGATATTGCCGAAGAAGTGGCAAGGTTTTATGGCTATGACAAAATCCCCTCAAAATTGTCGTTAGGTAAAACCACATTGGGAAAACGAAACCCACGCCAAAACTTTATAAAGGATATAAAAACCCTGCTTTCCAATTTTGGCTGCTATGAGGTAATCACCTATTCCTTTATTAACCCCAAACTTCTTGACATGATTAAAGCGGACGATACCCTAAAAGAAGTAGTGAGGATTAAAAACCCGCTAGGGGAAGAGACTTCCATTATGAGAAGGACATTAATCCCGAGCATTATGGAAGTGATTGCAAGAAATGTCAACCAAAAGAACAAAAATCCCCTGGTTTTTGAAACCGGCACGGTTTATATCCCAAAATCCCTCCCGTTGACCGACCTTCCAATTGAAAGGCAAAAGCTTGCCATAGGGGGGGCCGGTGAAGCGGACTTTTATACCATAAAAGGTATTGTGGAAGAACTGTTTAATAAATTAGGGGTTAAAAACTTTGAGTTTGTGCCCCACAGCGAAAACGAAACCTTCCACCCGGGGAAAACCGCAAAAATCCTCATTGACAATACGGACGCAGGGATATTGGGCGAAATCCACCCCGATGTGTGCGATAACTTTGACATAAGCAACAAGGTAACCATATTAGAACTTGACATTGACACCTTATTTAACTCTAAAAAGAGGGTAAAAACCTACAAACCAATCCCCAAATTCCCGCAGGTTACCCGCGATATCGCAATGCTTGTTGACGACAGCGTAAATGTGGCCCAGATAGAAAAGATAATTAAAAAGTGCTCAGGAAACCTTCTAGAAGAACTCACCCTCTTTGACGTATATAAAGGAAAGCAAATCCCCGAGGGCAAAAAGAGCGTTGCGTATTCCGCGGTATTCCGCGCAGAGGACAGGACTTTAACCGATGATGACGTAAACGCTATATTTAATAAAATAGTAGAAAGCCTAAACAAAGAATTAGGCGCCCAATTGAGGGCGATGTAAGGATTTAAGGCAAATTCCCCCGCCAAATTCTGGGGGCATTTGCATTAAAAAGTTTGCGAAAAATTTTTCAAAACTTATTGACAAAACAAAATAAAATTTATATAATAATCACCGTTGCAAGCCAATTGCAGCGGTGATTTTTAACACGCATCCCTTAAAGTAAATCACTTTATTAAAGGCAAAAGCCCTTATTTCGGCCTTTGCCCCTTAAATTTTTGTCTTGAAAATGAGGATAACAGGGTTATTTGACAGTATACAAAATAGCCAACAAAAGGGGATAAAATTCCTCAAAAAATGGCTTGACAAAGAATAAAATGCGTGTTATACTAATCTACGCTGCTCGGGAAAAGAAACAGCAGGAAATCATAAGACAGCAAAGGTTAAATAGCAAAGATTAGCCTCGAACCTTGAAAATTAAATAGCGCAAGGGCTCAAAAGAAAGTTAGGGTAAGACCTAACTGCCTTTGAGAAAAGGTCAGAAACCCAAGT